>CDTY01054986.1_pt1 | contig 43148 bp, 36 predicted proteins | sample 557731 | NCBI WGS metagenome assembly CDTY01 (sample SAMEA3182101, study PRJEB8094) | gut metagenome | biome: human; feature: gut; material: Stool; isolation source: human stool | place: Canada | collected 2013-02-12
GACCGTAAGCCGGGTTCTGTATTAAACGACGATCTGTCTAGGCCTGCCATTGCTGACAGGCTCGTGCCGCCTTCAGGACACGCGAGCAGCGCTGTACGTCCCATATAGGCGTTGCTTCCGGTAGGGTTTACAAAGCCGCATAGTCACCCATGCGCTGGTGAGCTCTTACCTCGCCCTTTCATCCTTACCGCATTGCTGCGGCGGTTTCCTTTCTGTTGCACTTTCCCTGAGGTCACCCTCGGCTGCCGTTAGCAGTTACCGTGCTCTGTGAGGCCCGGACTTTCCTCAGAGCGGTCAAAGCCGCCCCGCCGCCGTATGTTCCACTCGTTTTCTGTTCCCCATAATACCATAAAAAAACAAGATTTGCAAGTGACGATAAAATTTGGTATAATAAATTTAAATATGGCGTGAAATTTTTGGGGAGGGACAACGGATGCAGCTGCTTTTCAATGTCCCACCCGAAGCCGATGGCGTGCTGCTGCGCGGCTTTCTGCGCCGGTGTGCCGTCTCCACGGAGCTGGCCCGGGCGGTCAAATTCCATGGCAGCGGCTTTTTTGCGGACGAAGTGCCCATTCTGGCCAACCGCCGCGTGCAGGCGGGGCAGACCATCCGCTTTGCACTGCCCGCCGACGGCCCCGGCGTGGAGCCGCAGCCTGAGATCCCGGTCAAGGTCGTTTACGAGGATGCTTTTGCCGTGGTGCTGGAAAAACCGCCCCATCTGGCGGTCCACCCCACCCTGAACTACCCCCGGGATACCCTGGCCAACGGCTATGCCGCCTGGGCGGCTGCCCACGGCGAAAGCCCGGTGTTCCGCCCGGTGAACCGGATCGATAAAGACACCAGCGGGCTGGTGCTGGCCGCAAAGAACGGCTATGCCGCGCCCCTGCTGGCCGAGGGTGTAGAGAAACTCTATTACGCCATCGTGGAGGGCGAACTGCCCCTTGGCCCCGGAGTCATCGATGCCCCCATTGGCCGGAGAGGGGACAGCATCATCGGGCGGTGTGTGACCCCCGAGGGCAAGCCCAGCCGCACCGAGTATACCATATTAAGGGCAGCGCAGGGCCTGAGCCTTGCCGCCTGTGTTCCCGTGACGGGCCGCACCCATCAGATCCGGGTGCACTTTGCATCCATCGGCCACCCGCTGGCCGGGGACGACCTTTACGGCGGGCACCGTGACCGCATTGCCCGGCAGGCGCTCCATTGTGCCCGGCAGAGTTTCCGGGTGCCGGCTTACACCGAGGTGCCCGGCGGCATCCGGCTGGAAACGCCGGTGGGGGAACACGCCCGCACCGTTGCAGTGGAGAGCCCCCTGCCCGAGGATATGCGGGCATTGCTGGATGCTGAAATATGAAAATACGGTGAAACCTCTGTGAAAGCTCTGCCCAAATTTTGTGACAAGCCTTGTATCGGCCCGGGCAGAGTGTATAATTGATATGAATTTGTAACTTTCGACCCAAAACGTCAGGAAGGAGCAACCCCTTTTGATCGAAGAAAAAACAAAGGAGCCGCAGAGCCAGGCTCCTGCAGCGCCGGTGAAGGGCAGAGAAAAACTGCGAAGCTTCTGGGCAAAGGTCCAGATCTCCGGCCTGCTGCGGCGGCACCGTTTCCGCCGCAAAACGCAGCGGCACATGAATGATGTGGCCAAAAAGCTGCGGGCCAGTGCCGTGGTGCTGGCAGTTGGCGAGGCATTTTATGCACTGGGCTTTGCGGCAGAGTACATGGTGGTGCGCACAGGGCGCGGTATTGCTGCCGTGGCCCGCAGACTGGCCCGCTGGTGCAGGAATGCCCGGCATACCATCATTGCAACAGCCTTTCCCGGTGCGGCGCAGATGTTCAAGGATCTGCTGGCACCGCTTTACCTGTTCTTCAAGGGCCTCGGCGCTGTGGCGGCCCACGCCAACGACGTGCGCCGGGAGCAGGGCTTTGGTGCTTCCGTAAAAGCGGCCGGGCGCTATTTTGTGGGCGGGCTCAAGCGCAACCTGAGCCTGCTGCCCCGGACAGCAATGTACATCCTGCCCCTGTGTATGCTGGCTGTGTTCGTCACGGTCTGGAACAGGACGATGGCCCAGCCCTATGCGCTGGCTGTGCAGGTGAACGGCCAGACCGTTGGCTATGTGGCCAATGAGGAGGTGTTCAACCTCGCAAAAGAGGATGTAATGCAGCGCATCAACTACGCCGGTTCGGACAAGACCGAGCTGACCATCGAACCGACCTATACCATCTCCGTGACCCACAAGACCATGGACGAGAGCGAGACGGCAAACGCCATTCTGCAGAGCGCCAGTGACCAGATCAGTGAGGGCACCGCCCTGTATCTGGATGGGGAACTGACGGCAGTCTGCTCCGATGGTGACACCCTGCGCAGCTATCTGGAGAGCCTGCTGGCCCCCTACGAGGATCAGACGGACGAGAATATCAGCGTGGGCTTTAACAAAAATGTGACGCTGGAAGATGGAATCTACTTCAACGACAGCTTTGAGGATGACAATTCCATTGAGAATATGCTGACCGGCGTGCAGCAGCAGGAGAAGATCTATACGGTCATGGCGGGCGATACCCTGTGGGACATTGCCCAGAAGAACGACCTGACCTTCCGGGAGCTGTGTGCCCTGAATACGAATTTCAAGGGTGCTCCCCTGACCGAGAACTCCAATATCCAGGAGGGCGACCAGCTGATCGTGACCAAGCAGGAGGCTCTGCTGGAAGTCCGCATCACCAAGGTGGAGACGCGGGAGGAGGAGATCCCCTTCGGCACCGAGACCACCCAGTCCAACGAGTACACCAAGGGTACCACCAAGACCCTGCAGGAGGGCCAGAACGGCCTGCGCCGCGTCACCATGCAGAACGTCTACGATACCAATGGCGCGCTGCTGGAGCAGACCATCCTTTCCACCGAGACCATCCGGGAGCCGGTGAACAAAAAGGTGGTCGTTGGCACCAAGAAGGTCACGAAGTACGGTGCGGCGGCATACATCGGTGGCAGCGGTCAGTTCATCTGGCCTGTGCCGGGCTACCGCAACTGCTCACGCTGGTATAGCAGCGGCCATAAGGGCGTGGATATCTGTGCCTCTGCCGGTACGCCCATCTATGCATCGGCGGGTGGCACTGTGACCAAGGCGGGTTATAACAAGGCCGGTGCCGGTACGGGCTATGGTTATTCTGTGATCATCAGCCACTCCGGCGGCTATACCACGGTCTATGCCCACTGCCTGTCTCTGGCGGTCAGTGCGGGCCAGACCGTGCGGCAGGGCCAGCTCATCGGCTATGTGGGCAGCACGGGCCGCTCTTCCGGCAACCACTGCCACTTCGAGATCCGCCGCAATGGCTCGTACATCGCACCGCAGAGCGTGTTCTCCGGAAAGCGATAAATCAGAACAGAACCTCTCCGTCAATGCTTCGCATTGCCACCTTTCCTAATAGGAGAGGCAAGAGAGCGGAAGCATAAACTTGGCTCCCCTATCAGGCAACAACGACGACCGCCGCCAGTGGCGGATGAAGGGAGGCGTTGTTGGGGCAGCGGCCAGCAGGACACGAGTGCAATACTTTGCACGAAGTGGACGCTGGGAGCCGCAACTCGTATGCTGGCGTGAAGCGCCTGAGAGGTTTATTTTACAAACAAAAAAGGAGAATGATTATGGCAACACCCCACATCAGCGCTGAAAAAGGCGATTTCGCAAAGACCGTCCTGATGCCCGGCGATCCGCTGCGGGCAAAGTTCATCGCGGATACCTTCCTCAAGGATGTCCGCCAGGTCACCGGTGTCCGTGGAATGCTGGGCTTTACCGGCACCTATGAGGGCCGCCCCATCAGTGTGATGGGCAGCGGCATGGGAATGCCTTCCATCGGCATCTACTCCTACGAGCTGTACAAGTTCTACGATGTGGACAACATCATCCGCATCGGTTCTGCCGGCAGCTACACCGACAAGGCCAAGCTGTTCGATGTGGTGCTGGCTGCCGGTGCCGTGAGCGAGAGCAATTATGCCCGGGTCCAGAGCGGCTTTGAGGGGGACCTCACCCTGCCCAGCCAGACCCTGAACGACAAGCTGCGCGCTTCCGCCGCAAAGCAGGGCATCCCCCTGATCGAGGGCAACATCCATTCCTCCGATGTGTTCTATCGCCAGCCCTCCGATGAAAAGCCCACCTACTGGGAAAAGCTGCGGGATGAGCGCGGCTGCCTGTGTGTGGAGATGGAGAGCTTTGCCCTCTTCGCCAACGCTCAGGTCCTGGGCAAGAATGCCGCCTGCCTGCTGACCATCTCCGACAGCTTCGTCTCCCCGGAGATCACCACCGCCGAGCAGCGTCAGACCAGCTTCACCAACATGATGAAGGTCGCACTGGGCGCGGAGTACTGATTTGCATTCACAAAAAGGGTTGTTGTCACACGACAACAACCCTTTTATGTTTTAAGTGTCACTATAATGACCGAAACAGGATGCGATAATGATATTGCCGTCCTGCTCTTTATAAACAATGCGGTGCGTATCGTCGATGCGGCGGCTCCACCATCCACTCAAATCACCTTTTAAGGGCTCGGGTTTTCCAATGCCCTCGTAGGTGTTCCGCTGGATGTCTTTCAGAAGTGTGTTGATACGCTTCAGCAGCTTTTTGTCTCGCGTCTGCCAAAGGCAGTAGTCCTCCCATGCTTCCTCTTCCCAAAGCAATCTCATTTAATCTACCTCGATCAAATCGTGCTCAGTGAGCTTGGCTTTTCCGGTATCGATGTCGTGGACGATCTGGCGGAGATGATTGATGTTGCTTTCCGAGTAGAACGGGTCGGCGGAAACCTCAAAGGGAATGCGGTGCTCCCGGGAAACTTTTTTGGCGAAAATCGTGAATGCCGTTGTCATAGAAAGTCCCATCTCGGCGCAAACCTCTTCCATGTTGCGTTTCAGGTCTGGGTCCATCCGGAAGTTCACATTGACTGCATTTGCCATTTTAATACACCTCCTTCTTGATTCTATTATATGCGTCTGTAATGAAAAATGCAAGAACTTTCGTTACATGATAAATGAATAACGAGAAATCTCTTGAAGAATTTGAGAACACGCCGTATAATTGAAGCGCAAAAGAGGAAATGAAAGATGAACGACTTTCAACCAAATCAGGATATCTGCCTTGTACCTTATTACCCAGCCTATGAAATTGCCCTTCCGTGGTATCAGGACGCAGAACTGTGCCATCATGTAGATAATCAGAATCGCATTTATGACCTGTCTATCCTGAAAAATATGTACCAGTATCTGGATAGTCATGGTGATTTGTTCTACATTGAATATAAGGGCATTCTGTGCGGAGATGTATGCTTGCAGACAAGCGGAGAAATTTCGATTGTGGTCTGCAAAGAGTATCAGAATCGGCACATTGGGAGAATAGTGATTGGGAAGATTCTTGCACTGGCAAAAGAGAAGAAGTATCCGCAATGCTATGCAGAAATTTATTCTTTCAACAAGCAGTCCCGAAAAATGTTTGAAAGTATAGGATTTGTTCAGAAAGACGCAGAAACGTTTGTTTATACTTTAGAATGAAAAGGAGGCCCCTATGACCAATCTGACTTTAGACGAAAAGAAAGCCCTGATCCGGATGGCGCTGGAAGCCCGGGAGCAGGCCTATGCGCCCTACTCCGACTTTATGGTGGGTGCTGCCCTGCGGGCCGAAGATGGCCGCATCTTCACCGGCTGCAATGTGGAAAACGCCGCTTTCACCCCCACCAGCTGCGCTGAGCGTACGGCCCTGTTCAAGGCGGTGAGCGAGGGCGTGACCCGCTTCACTGACATTGCCGTGGTGGGTTCCCGCCGCGGCGAGGTGAACAAGCAGATCACCTCACCCTGCGGGGTCTGCCGTCAGGCACTGTTTGAGTTCGGCGGACCGGAGCTGAATGTCATCATGGCAAAGACCCCCGATGATTTCATCGAGCGCAGCATGGAGGAGCTGCTGCCCTTCGGCTTTGGCCCCTCCAACGTGGCGGGCAACAAAGCCGTGGAAGGGTGAGGCGGGAAGCGGATATTTTGCCAAAATTGGTGAAGCAGTACGACTTTTACGCGAATTTTACAAAAAATCTGTAAAGATTTTGTAATCGGAAATGCCTTGCTTTCCTCACATGACCCGGCTATACTTGGGTCAGTAAATGTGCAAGTGTGCGCATTCCCTTTTTAAAGCGCAATTTTTAATGTATAAAAAGGAGAGTTTTCTTATGATGATTTCTCGTCGTAACTTCCTGGCTGTGGCTGGCGCTGCAGCTGCTGCCGCTGCTCTGACCGCCTGCGGTGGTTCTTCCTCTTCCACCAGCACCGCTTCTTCCACTGCTTCTTCTGCAGCTTCTGAGGCTGGCTCCGAGGCTGCCAGCAAGATCACAAAGGTCGCTCTGACCTGCGATACCGGCACGATCGATGACGAGAGCTTCAACCAGGCTTGCTGGAGCGCTGTTTCCAGCTACATGGGCGATGACTGCCAGTACTACATCCCCGAGGCTGACGCTTCCGATGAGGATCGTGAGACCATGATCCGTCAGGCTGTCAACGACGGCGCTGAGGTCATTGTCTGCGTCGGCTACCTGTATGGCGCTTCTCTGGCATGGGCTGCTGAGCAGTACCCCGATGTCAAGTTCATTGCTATCGATGTCACCCAGGGCGATATCGGCACCGATGAGATCCCCTCCAACTGCTACTGCATCACCTTCAAGGAGGAGCAGGCAGGCTATCTGGCAGGTTACGCCATTGCCAAGGACGGCAAGACCAAGCTGGGCTTCCTGGGCGGCATGGCTGTTCCCGCTGTCATCCGTTACGGCTACGGCTTTGTGCAGGGCGCTGATGCTGCTGCTCAGGAGCTGGGTCAGAACATCGACATCAACTACTTCTACGGCGGCCAGTTCTACGGCGATGCCAACATCACCTCCCGTATGGAGGGCTGGTACTCCAACGGCACTCAGGTCGTCTTTGCCTGCGGCGGCGGTATCTACACCTCCGCTGTTGAGGCTGCTCTGAAGAACAACGGCTACGTCATCGGCGTTGACGTTGACCAGAACTACATCGGTGCAAACGGCGTTGCTGACGGCACCTATGCTTACAACCCGTTCATCACCTCCGCTATGAAGGGCCTGTCTGAGGCTGTTTCTACTTCTCTGTCCGACATCGAGGCAGGCGAGTGGAGCACCATCGCAGCAACCAACGGCAACTTTGGTCTGGAGGACGGCGATTACGTCGGCCTGCCCACCGCTGAGGACAGCTGGAACTTCGAGACCTTCACGGTTGAGGAGTACGAGGCGCTGAAGCAGAAGATCGCTTCCGGCGAGATCGTTGTTGACAACAGCTCTGACGACGCTACCAAGCCCACCGTCAGCGAGTTCACCAACGTCACCTACATCCAGTAAAATTTGAACAGTCCGCAAGGGCTGTAGGGAACGACCCTCTCCGTCATTGCCGCCAGGCTTTGACGGAGAGGGTCGTTTTTGTCTCGCGAAAAATCGTGCAGCTTGCACAAAAGTAATACTTATAAGAGCACATCCCGCCAAAAAATCAAAAAGAAGTGTGCAAAACCGCAAAAATACGGTATAATGGTACACAGAATAGTATAGGTGTCGATTTGACACGAAAGGAGAGTGAGCAGATTGGCAGAGGATTTTGTGATCGAGATGCTCCACATTACCAAGGAGTTCCCTGGAATCAAGGCAAACGATGATATCACCCTGCAGCTGCGTAAGGGCGAGGTACATGCCCTGCTGGGCGAAAACGGCGCTGGCAAAAGTACGCTGATGAGCGTGCTGTTCGGCTTGTACCAGCCGGAAGCCGGTAAGATCCTCAAGAACGGCAAGGAGGTCGCTGTCCGCAACCCCAACGATGCAAACGCGCTGGGCATCGGCATGGTGCACCAGCACTTCAAGCTGGTGGAATGCTTCAGCGTGCTGGATAACATCATTCTGGGCGTGGAGCCCAATAAGCTGGGCTTTTTGCAGAAGGCTGAGGCCCGCAAGAAGGTCATGGCCCTGAGCGAGAAGTACGGCCTGCGTGTGGACCCCGATGCACTCATCAGTGATATCTCTGTTGGTATGCAGCAGCGTGTTGAGATCCTGAAGATGCTCTACCGCGACAACGAGATCCTGATCTTTGATGAGCCCACCGCTGTTCTGACCCCGCAGGAGATCGACGAGCTGATGGAGATCATGCGCGGGTTCAAGAAGGAGGGCAAATCCATCCTCTTCATCACCCACAAGCTCAACGAGATCATGGCAGTGGCAGACCGCTGCACGGTTCTGCGCAAGGGCAAGTATATGGGCACTGTGGACATCAAGGACACCACAAAGGAAGAGCTTTCCCGCATGATGGTCGGCCGCGATGTTCAGCTGCAGGTGGACAAAAAGCCCGCCGCCCCCGGTGAGGTGGTGCTGGACGTGCAGAACGTTACCATGCACAACGCCCAGCACAAGAAGGATGCCGTCAAGAACGTCTCCTTCCAGGTGCGTGGCGGTGAGATCGTCTGTCTGGCGGGCATCGAGGGCAACGGCCAGACCGAGTTTGTCTACGGCCTGACTGGTCTGGAAAAGTTCAACAGCGGCAAGGTGCTGCTGGACGGCAAGGAGATCACCAACGAGAGCATCCGCCAGCGCTCCAAGGACGGCATGAGCCATATCCCTGAGGATCGCCACAAGCATGGTCTGGTGCTGGATTACAGTCTGGAGAACAATATGGTGCTCCAGCGCTACTGGCAGCCCGAGTTCCAGCACAACGGCTTTATCCGCAGTGAAAAGGTGCGGGAGTACTCTGATAAGCTGATCGCCCAGTATGATGTGCGCAGCGGCCAGGGCAGCGCCACCATCGTGCGCAGCATGTCCGGCGGCAACCAGCAGAAGGCGATCATTGCCCGTGAGATCGACAAAGACCCCAAGCTGCTGGTGGCAGTGCAGCCCACCCGCGGCCTGGATGTCGGTGCCATTGAGTATATCCACAAGCAGATCGTGGATGAGCGCGACAGGGGCAAGGCCGTGCTGCTGGTCAGCCTGGAGCTGGACGAGGTGATGAACCTCTCTGACCGGATCCTTGTGATGTACGAGGGTGAGATCGTGGGCGAGTTTGACCCCAAGACCACCACGGTCCAGGAGCTGGGCCTGTACATGGCCGGTGCCCGCAAGCAGGGAAAGGAGTAAGCAGAAATGAAAAACAAAAAACTTTCCCACAACGGGCTGCAGGGTTCTGTCACCAGCGTGATGGCTGCTCTGCTGTGTATCCTGATCGGTCTGGCTGTGGGCTTCCTGGTGCTGCTGGCCATCAACCCGGCCCACGCATGGGCAGACGGTTTTGTCCGCATCCTCAAGGGCGGCTTCCATGATGCCCCCTATGGTGTCGGCAAGGAACTGGCCAACGCCGCGCCCCTGATCATGACCGGCCTTTCCGTGGGCTTTGCCTTCAAGACCGGCCTGTTCAACATCGGTGCCGCCGGTCAGTACACGCTGGGCGCTTACGGTGCCCTCTACTGCGCCATCATGCTCAAGCTGCCCTGGTTCGTCTGCCTGCTGGCTGCGGCCATTCTGGGCGGTCTGTGGGGTGCCATCCCCGGTTTCTTCAAGGCCTACTTCAACATCAACGAGGTCATTACCTCCATCATGTTCAACTGGATCGGCCTGTACCTTGTCAATGAGCTGGTCTACCAGAACGGCACCGGCCCCATGTACGATGTGCGCAACACCCGCACCCTGAACCTGGGCAAGAACGCAGATCTCGCCCAGTCCGTCATCCCGGACTTCGGCCTGAACAAGCTGTTCCAGACCAACAGCACCACCATTGCCATCTTCCTGGCCGCTGTGGTGGCCATCCTGATCTGGGTGGTGCTGAACAAGACCACCTTTGGCTATGAGCTGAAAGCGGTCGGCCTGAATAAGAGTGCTGCCCGCTACGCCGGTATCAACGAAAAGAAGAACATCATCCTCTCCATGGCCATTGCCGGTGCGCTGGCAGGCTTTGGCGCGGGCCTGTTCTATCTGTCCAACGTGGGCCAGTGGAACCCCCTGAACTCCACCAGCCTGCCCGCCATGGGCTTCAACGGCATCTCCGTTGCCCTGCTGGCAAGCTCTAACCCCATTGGCACCATCTTCTCGGCCCTGTTCATCTCCCACATCTCGGTGGGCGGCACCTTCCTTTCCACCAAGTATTATCCCACGGAGATCGCCGACCTGATCAGCGGCATCATCATCTACCTGTGTGCATTCTCCATGCTGTTCCGCGGCAAGATCCAGAAGCTGCTGTTCAAGAATGCGGACAAGACCAATGTGAACGCAGAGCCTGCCCCGGCGGAAAAGGCCAACGCGAAGAAGGAGGGCAAGTAAGATGCTGCTTTTGATCAAATATACCCTGCTGTATGGCATCGTTCTGATGCTGGTGGCACTGGGCGGTATGTTCAGTGAGCACTCCGGCATCATCAACATCGCGCTGGAAGGCATCATGGTCATCGGCGGTGTGGCGGGTGTTCTGACCCTGACCATGCTTCCGGCCGACATGTCGCCCTTCCTTGTGGTGCTCATCTCCATTCTGGTGGCAGCGCTGGCGGGCATGATCTACAGCCTGCTGCTGGCCTTTGCCTCCATCAACCTGAAAGCGGATCAGACCATCGGCGGCACAGCCCTGAACCTGCTGGCCACCGCCATCGCCGTGGTCATTGCCAAGTATTTCAGCGACAGCGGCAGCGCCAAGCTGAACTATTCCAACAAGCCGTTCCTGTTCAGCATCGGCGGCCTGGAGCTGAGCATCTTTGTGCCGTTGGGCATCGTGCTGCTCGTCATCAGCTATGTGGTGCTGTACAAGACCCGCTTCGGTCTGCGCCTGCGCGCCTGCGGCGAACATCCTCAGGCAGCCGATTCTGTAGGCATCAACGTCTACAAGATGCGCTACGCGGGTGTGCTGCTTTCCGGTGCGCTGGGCGCTATCGGCGGTCTGGCATATATCGTGCCCCCGGTGCAGACCTGGAACTTTGAGGTCGGCGTGGCTGGCGCGGGCTTCCTTGCACTGGCTGTTATGATCTTTGGTCAGTGGAAGCCTTTCAACATCTGTGCCGCCGCCATGTTCTTTGCCGTGTTCAAGAGCCTGGCAAACATTGCGGACTCCACCTTCCTGGCACAGCTCCACTGGTCCAGCAACATCTATAACATGATGCCGTTCATCGCATCCATGATTATTCTGGCCTTTACCTCCAAAAACAGCATGGCCCCCAAGGCTGAGGGTATCCCTTACGACAAGGGTTCCCGCTGAGCGAGGTTTGTTCCAAGGGCGCAGCTGCTTTTCCGGGCAGCTGCGCCCTTGGTGTTCAAAACCCGACAAAGGAGACGGAATGTGGATTGCCTTTGTCAAAAAGTCTGTTATAATGGAATTTATTGAAAGTCATACTGTCAGACAGGAGAATTGCGATGCGTATTTATGATCTGATCGCGAAAAAGCGCGATGGCGGTACCCACACCCGGGAAGAGTTGGAAGCCATTGTCAACGGCTTTGTCAGTGGGGAAGTGGCCGATTACCAGATGGCTGCCTGGATGATGGCGGTCTACCTGCGCGGCATGACCAACGAGGAAACAGCCGAGCTGACGGACGTGATGGCTCACAGCGGCGTGATGGTCGATCTTTCCCCCATCCCCGGCATCAAGGTGGATAAGCACTCCACCGGCGGCGTGGGCGATAAGACCACCCTTGTGATCGCCCCTGTGGTGGCGGCCTGCGGTGTAAAGATCGCCAAGATGAGCGGCCGCGGCCTGGGCCATACCGGCGGCACCATTGATAAAATGGAGAGCGTGCCCGGCACCAGAACTGCCCTTTCGCAGGAGGAGTTCTTTGCCCAGGTGAACAAGATCGGGCTGTCGGTCATTGGCCAGAGCGAGGGCATTGCCGTGGCGGATAAGAAGATGTACGCCCTGCGGGATGTGACCGCCACGGTCAGCTGCATCCCGCTGATCGCCTCTTCCATCATGTCCAAGAAGCTGGCCTCCGGCTCTGATGCCATCCTGCTGGATGTGACCACCGGCACCGGTGCCTTTATGAAGACCGTGGACCAGAGCATTGAGCTGGCCAAGCTGATGGTTGCCATCGGCACCCATCATGGCCGCCGGGTGGCCGCCATGATCACCGATATGGACACCCCGCTGGGCCGCAACATCGGCAACAGCCTTGAGGTCATGGAGAGCATGGACGTGCTCAAGGGCAAGGGCCCTGCCGACCTGACCGAGGTCTGCCTGCAGCTGGCCGCCAATATGCTGGTGCTGGCAGGCAAGGGGAGCCGCGATGCGTGCCGCGCCATGGCCGAGGCTGTGATCGCGGACGGCTCTGCCTTTGCCAAGTGCAAGGAGATGTTTGCGGCCCAGGGCGGCGACACCCGTGTGCTGGACGATTACAGCCTGTTTGAACAGCCTGCAGCCAGCTTTGAGCTGCTGGCCGAGCAGGATGGCTACATCGTGGCCAATGATGCCGAGAAGATCGGCTCTGCCAGTGTGCTGCTGGGCGCTGGCCGCCAGAAGAAGGGAGACCCGCTGGACTTTGCGGCCGGCATCACCCTGCACAAAAAGCGCGGCGACTATGTGCACAAGGGCGAAAGCCTGGCCACCTTCTATGGTGCGGCAGATAAGTTTGAAGCCGCTGCTGCGGAGTACCGCAGCGGTCTGGTCTATGGTGCGGAAAAGCCCGAGGAGGCCCCGCTGGTCTACGCCCTGGTCACCAAGGACGGCGTGGAGCGCTACTGAGAAAGCATCCTTCCCGCAAGGCGGGAGGGACGGAAAGGACATTTTCTATGAAGATCATTCTGGTGGGCTGCGGCAAGGTCGGCACAGCGCTGGCACGACAGCTCAGCGAGGAAGGCCACAATGTCACGATCATCGATACCAACAAGGCCCGTGTGGAGCATATCAGCGAATCCTATGACGTGATGGGCATTACCGGCAACGGCTCCTCCATCACAACGCTGTCCGAGGCGGGGATCGAGGAGGCGGACGTGTTCATTGCAGTTACCGGCTCGGACGAGCTGAACCTGCTCTGCTGCATGTTTGCCAAAAAGGCGGGCCACTGCCACGCCATTGCCCGTGTGCGCAACCCCTCCTACAGCCATGAGCTGGACTTCATCAAAAAGCAGATCGGCATTTCGGCCATCATCAACCCGGAGATGGCGGCGGCGCGGGAGATCTCCCATCTGCTGCGCTTCCCCGGTGCCAGCAAGATCGATACCTTTGCGGAAGGCCGGGTGCGGCTGATCAAGTTCACCCTGACCGAGGCACAGGCACTGGACGGCGTGGCTATCCGGGAGATCCCCACCCGGCTCAAGAGCGATATCCTGGTCTGCGCCGTGGAGCGCGACGGCGGGGTCATCATCCCCAACGGTAACTTTGTGCTCCAGACCGGCGATCAGGTCACCTTCCTTGCAACGCAGGAAAAGGCCCACGAGTTCTTCCAGCGCATCCATCTGGCCGTGCGCCCGGTGCGCAATGCCCTCATCGTGGGCGGCGGTGCCATTGCCTTCTACCTGAGCCAGGAGCTGCTGGAAAACCATGTCCGGGTGCGGATCGTGGAGCGGGACCCTGCCCGCTGCGATGTGCTGGCCCAGGCCCTGCCCGAGGCACAGATCCTGTGTGAGGACGGCTCCAACCGCGAGTTCCTGCTCTCCGAGGGCCTGACCTCCACCGAGGCCTTTGTGGCCCTGACCAACATCGATGAGGAAAATGTTCTGCTGACTCTCTTTGCCAAGAAGCATTCCAACGGCAAGCTGGTCACCAAGATCAACCGCCTGGAATTTGACGATATCCTGGCCGGGCTTGATCTGGGCAGCATCGTCTACCCCAAGTACATGACCTGCGATTACATCGTGCAGTATGTGCGCGCTTTGCAGAACGAGGCAGGCAGCAACATCAAGACCCTGTACCGCATTCTGGACGACCGCGTGGAGGCGCTGGAATTCACGGTCCATGAGAAGAGCCGCGCCACCGGTGTGCCCCTGAGCCAGCTCCACCTGAAAAAGAACCTGCTGCTCTGCTGCATCACCCGCGGCAGCGAGATCAAGATCCCGCGCGGCGGCGATGAGATCCAGGTGGGCGACAACGTCATCGTGGTCACGCTGGAGCACGGCCTGCATGACCTGCGGGACATCGTGGAAGATTAACGGAGGCGCGGCATGAATTATGCGATCGTTCTGCGGCTGCTGAGCTACATCCTCTATTGCGAAGCCGCGCTGCTCCTGCTGCCTGCCATGGCCAGCCTGATCTACGGTGAGTGGATGGTGCTGGGCGTGTTCCTGCTCACGGCAGCGCTTTCTGCGGTGGCGGGCGCTCTGCTCCACCGCATCAAGCCCAAGAGCCAGATCTTCTATATGCGGGAGGGCTTTGCCACCACGGCGCTCTGCTGGCTGCTCATCAGTGTGGTGGGCGCGGTGCCCTTTGTGCTCACGGGCAGCATCCCCAACCCGGTGGATGCCATGTTTGAGACCGTTTCCGGCTTCACCACCACCGGTGCCAGCATCCTGCCCGCTGTGGAGGACCTGCCCAGGGGCATCCTGTTCTGGCGCAGCTTCACCCACTGGATCGGCGGCATGGGCGTTCTGGTGTTCCTGCTCTCCCTGCTGCCCCTGACCGGCGGCTCCCATGTCAACCTGATGAAAGCCGAAAGCCCCGGCCCGCAGGTGGATAAGCTGGTGCCCAAGGTGCAGTCCACGGCAAAGATCCTCTATGGCATTTATTTTGGCCTGACTGTCATCGAGTTCGTGTTCCTGTTGTTCGGCGGGATGCCGGTGTTTGAGTCTCTGCTGACCTCCTTTGGCACAGCGGGCACCGGCGGCTTCGGCTTCCGCAATGACAGCTTTGCCAGCATGTCGCCCTATATCCAGTGGGTCGTGACCATCTTTATGATCCTGTTTGGCGTGAACTTCAACGCCTATTTCCTGCTGCTGATGCGCCGCTTCCGCCGCGCTGCCGCCAGCGAGGAGGTGCGCGCCTACTTTGTGATCATCGGTGTGGCTGTGGTCATCATCACGGCCAACATTTACAGCATGTACAACGGCTTGGGCGAGGCCCTGCGCCACGCCGCCTTCCAGGTGGGCTCCATCATTACCACCACAGGCTTTTCCAGCTGCGATTTTGACCTGTGGCCCACCCTCTCCAAGGAGATCCTTGTCATGCTGATGTTTGTGGGTGCCTGCGCAGGCAGCACCGGCGGCGGCATGAAGGTCAGCCGCCTCCTGCTGATGGGCAAGACTGTGGGCAAGGAGCTCAAGCAGGCCCTTCACCCGCAGGTGGTGGCCCCTGTCCGGATGGACGGCAAGGTGGTCAACCATGAGACCATCCGTGCCACCAATGTCTATGTGGCCGCCTACATCTTCATCTTTGCGGCATCCTTCTTCCTCATCAGTCTGGATGGCTTTGACATGGTGACCAACTTCACCGCCATTGCCGCCACGCTGAACAACATCGGCCCCGGCCTTGCCCAGGTGGGCCCCATGATGAACTTTGGCAGCTACTCCAATCCCGCCAAGCTGGTTATGATCTTTGACATGCTGGCGGGCCGTCTGGAGATCTTCCCCATGCTGGTGTTCTTTATGCCGGACACCTGGCGGCGGTTCTGAGCAAAATAACAAAGCGGATGCGCTCCCACCGGAACGCATCCGCTTTTTGCTGTATCAGAATTCCTGCGGCTTTTTCCCCAAGAGCGCCACGCCGCTCAGCACGATGACCCCGCCCAGCAGGGCAAGGCCTGCACCGGCCTGCCCGAAGGCATCGCCGACGGCACCCACCAGAGGACTTGCGGGGATCATCAGCAGGCTGTAGGCCATGCCGTCCACGCTGATGAGGGTGGCCCGCTGGTCACTGGGGATGGCATCGTTCAGCTTCTGGCTCTCGTGAAGCAGATAGACCTCCAGCACACCCTGCACCAGCATCATGCCCAGGATGCCGACCCAGGCGGGCGCAGTACCCACCAGCAGAGTTCCCACACCGCAGAGCAGGGCACAGGCTGTGTAGAGCCGCCGCATGGAGCGGCATCTCACCCGGCGGCCGATCTCGGTGCCCGCCACGCAGGCCAGACCGCCCAGCAGCAGGGGAAGGAAGAGCAGCTCCGTGGGCCAGCCCAGCTCAACGAGCCGCTGCTGTAAAAACATTTTGGTCAAGTAGCTGGGCACGCTGATGAGGGCGCTGGATGCGATAAGTTTCACCGCCATTGGGCAGGTGCGCAGGACATGCAGGCTGTCCCGCACCAGCTGGCGGAACTGTTCGGGCAGAGCGCGCAGCGGGTGCTTTTCCCGGCTGGCCTGTGATTCAGTAACGGTGGGCTCTGCAAGCAGCATATTGGCAAGGGCAGAAGCACCCTCAAAGGCGGCGTTCAGCAGATAAAAGCCCGCGTAGCCGAGAAACTGGTTCAGGATGCTGGCCATGGAGCCTATGGCGTTGGCCAGCATGGAGATCTGAGAGCCGTTGGCAGAGACCTGAATGTATTCCGCTTCGCAGCCCTCCTGCTTCAGGCTGTCGTAGAGCAGCGCCGTGGAGGTGCCGGAGAACATGGTCATGGCCAGCGCGTTCAGCCCCATGGCAAAGCAGATGGTGAACAGGTCTGACGCAAAGGCCATCAGCAGGCTTTGCAGGACCATGCACACGCCGCCGGACACGAGGGTCTTTTTCCGGCCCAGCAGGTCTGCCGCCATGCCGCTGGGCACCTCACACAGCAGGCTGACAACATGGAACACGCTTTCGGCCAGGCCGATCTCCCACAGGGAGAAGCCCCGGGCCGCCAGCAGCGCCACCCATACCGCATCCGTGATGCGCAGGCCGGAGAAGAAATCGGCAGTGTAAATGCAGGCAAGCTGCTTTTTCAAATTGAGTTTACGTTTATGATTCATGGGGAACACCCTTTCTATTTGTCGTTGTGAAATTTCAAAATAGAAAGTGTACCCTTGCTAACGAAAGTTTGCTGTGACGAAACCCCTCCGTCAATGCTGACGCATTGCCACCTCCCCTAATAGTGGAGGCCTTGGCAATCCGTGCAGAATTTCCGGTTTCGCCAGAGGCTCCCCTACTAGGGGAGCTGACGAGCGAAGCGAGTCTGAGGGGTTCAGGCAAAACAAAAGCGCCCCACAGCAAAGCTGCGCGGCGCTGAAAATCATGCTCCACGTCTTGCTGAAAGAGACAAAAGGGTACACTTCGACCCGGAACGTATTAAATCTGACCTTTTTTGAAAAAGATGCAGCCATTCCAACCCATCTGGGTGTACCCTCCTTTCAGTAAAACGTTACGCTTACAATACCATACTTTCGGCCAAAACACAAGCAAAACCGTAAAATTCAGGGAAAAAGTGCCGCCCCGGCTTGCAAACAGGCCCAAAGTGTGGTAAGATGACATCCGGTTATGAAACCTGAATATCTTGAAAACGCAGCGACGGAGAGAGTACGCACGCAGTTCCACAGCAAAGAGAGAAGCTTCACCGGCTGAAAGGGCTTCCGCGTGGGTGTGTGCCGAAGTTCGCTCCTGAGCGGCCTGCCCGAACGGCTTCTATTAGGGCAGGACGGCGCGCCCCGTTACGGCGTTTGAGAGCCGCCCTTCTTTGTGCAGGGCGGAAACCGGGTGGTACCGCGGAGCATTGGATTTGCAAAGGCTTCGTCCCTTTTGTCCGGCCAGAAATGGCCCGGCAGGGGACGGGGCCTTTTTTGCTGCCCCGCTTTGAAAACACGAACTGAGAAGGAGAGAATTTCCATGCAAGCAATGATCGACGAGCTGGCCAAACAGGCCGCAGAGAGCCTCGGTCAGGTCTCTTCCAAGGAGACGCTGGCCTCGTTCTGGCAGGAATATCTGAGCAAAAACGGCAAGATCCCCGCGCTGATGAAGAATCTGCGCTCTGTCGCGCCCGAAGAGCGCCCCGCCATGGGCAAGATCATCAACGAGCTCAAGCAGAAGGTGCAGGCAGACTACGATGCCGCCGCCGCCAAGGTGAAGGAGGCCGAGCTGGCCGCCCGCAACGCCGCTGAGACTGTGGACATCACCCTGCCCGCCAAGACCCGCACGGTGGGTGGTCTGCACCCCCTGACGCTGGTCACCAACCAGATCATCGACGTGTTCTCCGGCATGGGCTTTGCCGTGGCCGACGCACCTGAGATCGAGGATGACGACCACAACTTCACCCGCCTGAACGTGCCCAAGGATCACCCCGCCCGCGACATGCAGGATACCTTCTACCTGTCCGACGAGTTCCTGCTCCGCACCCAGACCTCCGGCGGCCAGATCCGCACCATGGACAGCCAGAAGCCGCCCATCAAGGTGCTGATCCCCGGCCGTGTGTTCCGTTCCGATTCCGATGCCACCCACAGCCCCATGTTCCACCAGATGGAAGGCCTGGTCGTGGATAAGGGCATCACCCTGGGCGACCTGCAGGGCGCGCTGAACACCTTTGTGCAGAAGCTGTTCGGCAAGGACACCCGCACCCGCCTGCGTCCCTCTTACTTCCCCTTCACCGAGCCCAGTGTGGAGGTCGATGTCAGCTGCTTTGAGTGCGGCGGCAAGGGCTGCCCCCTGTGCAAGCACACCGGCTGGATCGAGGTTCTGGGCGGCGGTGTTGTCAACCGCAAGGTGCTGGAGAACTGCAACATTGACCCGGATGAGTATTCCGGCTTCGCCTTCGGCATTGGCATCGAGCGTATCGCCATGCTGAAGTACGGCATCAACAACATCGGCCTGATGTTCGAGAACAACCTGCAGTTCCTCAAGCAGTTCCATGAATAAGAGGGGAGAGAACAGACAATGAAAGTACCTTTCAGTTGGTTAAAAGAATTCGTTGATATCGACGTTACCGCTCAGGAGCTGGAGGAGAAGCTGTTCTCCTGCGGCTTTGAGGTGGAAGAGCTGATCCCGCTGGATGCAGGCATCAGCAAGGTGGTCGTTGGCAAGATCGTGGAGATGGAAAAGCAGGAGGGCACCCACCTGACCAAGTGTGTGGTGGACTGCGGTGATTACGGTCACGATATCCGCATCAGCACCGGTGCCGCCAATATGAAGCTGGGTGACTGCGTGCCCGCCGCTCTGGATGGCTCCACCCTGCCCGGCGGCATCAAGATCAAGGCCCGCAAGATGCAGGGCGTGGAGTCCAACGGTATGCTCTGCTCCGGCGAGGAGCTGGGCCTGAACGATGACCTGTTCCCGGGCTCTGAGGTCTATGGTCTGCTCATCCTGCCCGAGGATTCCGTTCCCGGCACCGACATCGCACCCGTTGTCGGTCTGGATGACTATATCTTCGATATCTCCATCACCGCAAACCGCCCGGACTGCCAGTCCGTGCTGGGCATTGCCCGCGAGGTCGCTGCCATTCTGGGCAAGCCCCTGCACATGCCCGCCATGGATTACAAGGCTGTCTGCGAGCCGGATGCTCCCATCACCGTCCAGGTGGAGGCCCCTGACCTGTGCCCCCGCTATATGGCGCATTACGTCCGCAACATCCGCATGGGCGAATCTCCCCGCTGGATGAAGCGCCATCTGGCCCTGTGCGGCCTGCGCTCCATCAGCAATGTGGTGGATATCACCAACCACACCCTGCTGGAAATGGGCCAGCCCATGCACGCCTTTGACCTGAACAAGGTCGCCGGCCGCACCATTGATGTGCGCCGTGCCCACGAGGGCGAGAAGATCGTGACCCTCGATGAAAAGGAGTTCACCCTGAACCCCAACAATCTGGTCATCTGCGATGCCGAGAAGCCTGTGGCTCTGGCCGGCATCATGGGCGGTGCCAACTCCGGCATGGATGAGAACACCACCAGCCTGCTGTTCGAGTGCGCCACCTTCGCCCGTGACTGCGTCCGCAAGACCAGCCGTGCCCTGGGCCAGAACAGTGATTCCTCTGCCCGCTATGAAAAGGGTGTGGACCGCAACTCTCCCGAGCTGGGCCTGGCTCGTGCCCTGCACCTGATCCAGGAGCTGGACTGCGGCGATATCACCACCCTCGAGTATGACCTGACCGATGGCCGTCCGTTGGAGCGCAAGCACATCGTGACTACCCCTGCCAAGATCTGCGGCGTGCTGGGCATCACTGTGCCCGAGCAGACCATGATCGATATCCTGCAGCGCCTGGAGTTCACTGTGGATGTGCAGGCCGATGGCAGCTGGGATGTGTCTGCTCCTCTCTACCGTGAGGATGTGGAGAGCTTCCCCGATCTGGCGGAGGAGGTCATCCGTGAGTACGGCTATGACCACATCAACCCCACCTTCCTGAACACTGCCTCTGTTACCAACGGCGGCCTGAACTATGCGCAGAAGCAGCAGCTCAAGACCAAGCGCCTGCTGGCTGCACAGGGCTTCTATGAGGCCTCCACCCTGGCCTTCTACTCCAACGCGGAGCTGGATATGCTGCACATCCCCGCTGAGGATGCTGCCCGCAAGGCCATCCGCATCCTGAACCCCATCAGCGAGAACCTGTCCATCATGCGCACCCTGCTGACCCCGTCCATGCTGAATGTCATCGTGGACAACCTCAAGAAGGGCAATGCCGAGGGCCGCCTGTTCGAGATGGCTCCCGTCTATCTGGCCAAGGAGCTGCCCATCAGCGAGCATCCCCATGAGCGTCAGACCCTCTGCATTGGTGCCTTTGGCCCCGAGGAGGACTTCTTCACCGTCAAGGGTGCAATGGAGGCGCTGGCCGCAGGCTTTGACCTGACCTTCACCTATGAGCGCGAGACCGCCCCGTGGCTCCACCCCGGCATCAGCGCCGCTGTCTACTGCAACGGCAAGCGTCTGGGCGTGTTCGGTAAGCTCTCCAATGAGATCAACGGCGAGCTGGAGATCGCAAAGGACCAGAAGGACAGCCAGAACATCTATCTGGGTGAGCTGGACTATGAGGCTCTGATGTCCTGTGTGGACGGTGAGCTGCGCTATAAGCCGCTGAGCCCCTACGCTGCCGTCAAGCGTGACCTGGCCCTTGTCTGCGAGGAAAAGGTCACCTGCGGCGAGATCGAGGACACCATCAAGAAGGCAAGCTCCCTCATCACCGAGGTCAAGCTGTTCGATATCTACCGCGGCGCAAACCTGGGCGAGGGCAAGAAGAGCATGGCCTTCTCCCTGACCCTGTCTGACCCCAGCGCGGAGATCTCCGCTGATCAGGTCGAGCGCACCGTCAAGAAGGTGCTGGGCAACCTGAAGTTCAAGCTGGGCATTGAGATCCGGTAAACGGTGATCTATACACAGCACTATGAGTCTCCTCTGGGCGGCATCCTGCTGGCCGCTGACGACACAGGCCTGACCGGCCTCTGGTTCGAGGGGCAGAAGTACTTTGCCCGCACCCTGGATGCGGTGCATCAGGAGCAGGAGAACGCTGTGCTCTCCGAGGCCAGCCGCTGGCTGGATGTTTATTTCGGCGGGCAGGAGCCGGACTTTACTCCGCCGCTCCATCCCGCTGGCTCTGCCTTTCAGCAGGAGGTGTGGGCGCTGCTGCGCCGCATCCCCTGCGGCCAGACCACGACCTATGGTGCACTGGCAAAGCGGCTGGCTGCAGAGCGCGGCCTTTCCCGGATGTCTGCGCAGGCTGTGGGCGGGGCTGTCGGACACAATGTGATCTCTATCATCATTCCCTGCCACCGCGTTGTCGGAACAAACGGCAGCCTGACCGGATATGCAGGCGGCATCGATAAAAAAGCCGCGCTGCTGAGACTGGAAATGAAGATGACGCGGTAAGAAATACGGCAAACGAAAAAATCCGAACCTTTTCCCGATGGGAAGAGGTTCGGATTTTTCTTGTGTGGTGGAGGCGATGGGAGTCGAACCCATGTCCGAAAAGAGTTCAGCGTAGGTGTCTCCGGGTGCAGGCGATCAACAACATTCCCTCCGCGTCACGCCGGTCGCCAGGCTAACGCATTGGTAGCTTCATGAGTTCCTGCCGGTCCGCAAAGCTTAGGTCCGTTCAGGTGCTGTGTCTAAAGGACGCCCCGGCCCCACACGACACAAGAGTGGGCGGAACGCGCAGCACTCAGGCTGCGAGCAACTGATAATTATTGTTGTCAGTTAATTTTTTGGAGGAGTTTAGAGCAGGTCCCCCACTGCTACCCGCTGCCCAGGCCTCGCTCCCCCCGTCGAAACCTTTACGCCCCCATAAAACACACCTTGCGGTGTGGGTAAGCTTTGAAGTTTCCGGGCAGGAATGCTGCCTGAAATCAATAGTAAACGCCGTTGGATTTAACGGCCCGGTCGATGGAGCGCTTGGCATCACGCTTGGCGGCATCTGCACGCTTGTCGTAGAGCTTTTTGCCCTTGCACAGGCCCAGCTCCATTTTGACGCGGCCATGCTTGAAGTAGAGCGAAAGCGGCACAAGAGTGTAGCCCTGCAGCTTGCACTGCTGGTGCAGCCGCCGGATCTCGTTTTTGTGGGCCAGCAGCCGCCGCACCCGCATGGGGTCCTGATTGAAGATGTTGCCGTGGTCGTAGGGGGTGATGTGCATTCCCTTGACCAGCAGCTCGCCGTCCTCAATGTCGACCCAGCTGTCTTTCAGGTTTACGCCGCCGGCACGCAGGCTCTTGACCTCGGTGCCTTTCAGCTCAACGCCGGTCTCCAGCGCTTCCAGAACGAAGTACTCGTGGCGCGCTTCCCGGTTTGTGGCAATCGTCTTGGTTGCCGGACGCTCTTTGGTCGGTGCCATTCCGCGCGCCTCCTTTCTATCGCTTTGGTATCGTTACGTTAGTATATCATATTTTTGTGGATTTTCAAGGCCGCTTTTTGAAGAAACTGTAAATCTTTCCCGCAAAAAGCGCCTTACAGCTTTTTATAGCCCGCCGGTTCGTCTGTTGCACACCGCCGCTCCATCAGGTAGGTGTCCAGCCAGCGGCCGTGGCAGTCCCGGGCAATGCGCTCCCGGCGGCCCACCACGCGGAAGCCGCATTTCAGGTGCAGGCCCCGGGAGGGGGCGTTGTCCTGCAGCACCGTGGACTGCAGCGTCCAATACCCGGCCTGTTCAGCCTCGCGGCAGAGCGCTGTGAGCAGGTGATAGCCCAGCCCCTTGCCCCGGAATTTCTCCCCGACATAGATGCTCACCTCGGCCACGCCGCGGTAGCACCAGCGGGGGTCTACCCGATGCAGGGCTGCCCAGCCGGCTACGACCCCATCGTCCAGCACCACCAGGCGGCATTCCCGGGTATGGGATGCGTCCCAGGCGGTGTAGGGCGGGCAGTTGGTCTGGAAGGTGGCGTGCTCGGTGGCAATGCCCTCCAGATATATTTTGGACACAGCAGTCCAATCCTCCGGCATCATGGGCCGGACTGTGATCTCACTCATATTCCTATCCTGACCGGAGCCGCAATGCTCCGGTTTCCCCTCATTGCGTGTGCAATATTTCTTTTCAGTATAGCAGAATCTGCCGCAAATCACAATGGAAACCTGTTCACCTCAGGCCGGGCAGAGTGTCCGGAATCTGAATACCCGGCCCCTCGGAAGCGTGGAGATCACAACGCATGGATTTTGCGGACAGATTTGTTTTGACAATACCGGCGGGTGTGATACAATAGAACAAAAACCAACCGGTGTCGCCTGTGCGGTCTCATATTATAGCCCTCTGTACGGGAAAATGCAATCAGGGCGGTGCCGGGGGAAAGGAACGGAACATGAAACAGGCAAAACGAATCGTCGCGATGGTGCTGTGTCTGCTGGCACTGCTGGCCCTGCCCGCCGGTGCCGTAATGGAAAAGGGAGAGCCCAACATCACGGCCCAGACCACCATGAAGGAAGTGCGCAACAACCCGGGCATCAAGAACTCCGGCTTCTACACCTACTCGCAGGATAAGGACTGCCCGCCGGGTCAGGCCCTGTGGGAGATGACCACTGTGGAAGGCTACACCAACGAGTATGTGGCCGAAGGCTGTGCCAAGGGGCTGAATCTGGTCATTGAAAACTACAACAATGGCGTTCAGGTCACTCACTCGTTCTACACGGATGCGGAAAAGGCGGCGGACCGCACCAAAAACAACACCGGCCTGTTCTATTTTTCGGCCAAGGCCGAAAATGCCAAGTTTGCGCTGATCCTGGCTGGCAGCGGTGCCAATGAGAGCGCCGAGCTGGAGGAGGGGGCCTGCACGGCCTGGCAGCTGCATGAGCTGGGCTATGCCGCCTTTATTCTGCGATATCGCGTCTGGACGGATGCTTCCGATGACGCTCCGCTGGAGGACATCGGCCGGGCCATGCAGTACATTGAGGAACACGCTGCGGAGTTTGGCATCCAGCCGGAGCAGTACGCCATCGTGGGATATTCCATGGGCGGCCACCTGACGGGTCTGTTCGGCACGGAATCGGTGGGGTATCAGCATTACAATGTGCCCAAGCCTGCCGCCCTGCTGCTGGGCTACCCCATCAACGATATGACCTACATCAAGCCCATCTACCATGTCATTCAGGATATCGGCGCGTACGGCCCCAAATACTATACCCGGAACCTTTCGGATGAGATCACGCCGGACTACCCCGCCACCTACCACTGGCACGGTGTGAACGACACGCTGCTGAAAGAGCTGGTCTACTGGCGGCAGGGACCGCAGCTGGAAGCTGCCCTGCAGGCCAATCACGTCAAGCATGTTTACCGGGTGTTCAACAATGCACCTCACGTCTGCGGCATCGGCACCGGAACAGATGCCGAGAACTGGCTGGTGGAAGCCACTGCTTTCTGGGAAGAGCAGTGCGCCTGAGAGAAAGGATGAAACAGGATGAAAGATCTGAACGAAGCATTTGTGCATCTGAACGTCGGTCTGCCCGATGATGTGGAGCGGCTGAAGGCCGCGGGCTATTACAAAGAAGCAATGGCACGGATCGATGAATATCTGGCCGAGGACTGGACGGAGACCCAGAACAGCCCCCGCAGTCAGGGGTTGGAAATGCCGGAGTACGAGCAGCCCGCCAACCCTGTGCCCCACGGCGTGGACGCGCTGCGGGATGCCCTGCTGGTGCAGAAGGAGATCATGTGCCGTCTGCCGCAGGAATACTGCTGGAACGAGGCACAGGCCGTGGCCCGGATGCAGGGCCTTGTGCGGGATTTCACGGTGGAGGAGTTCCGCCAGCTGGTGCATGAGGGCCGGGTGGACTGGCGGTTCGTGGAAGGGGAGAAGCACTACCTTGACCGCTTTGCCGAGACGCTGATCGCCACCCACGCCGACCTTGCCGCCCGTCAGCTCGACCCGCCCGCCCCGGCTACGCTGGCCCGGGAGCGCCGCCGCCGCATCCATGACCAGATGGAGCGGGAAGGGCAGGCCAGTGCCCGCATCACGCTGAAGACCAGCGTGGGAATGTCGGATGAGGCCTTTGCCGCCGCTCTGGCCAAGGCAAAGGCAGAGGGCCGGGAGAGTGTGCACGTCCGCGCCTGGCTGCCCATCCCGGCGGAATGCCTGGCCCAGAGCGAGATCGAGCTGCAGAGCTTTACCGAGCAGCCGGGCCGCATCGCCGATGCAAACGCCCCCCAGCGCACGGTCTGCTGGGAGGCTGACCTGACCGAAAACCGCCGCTTCGGGGTGCAGTACCGTTACAAGACAACGGCAGTCTATGCTGACCCGCTGGACTTTGTGCCTGCACCGGAACAGCCGACCTTTGATACCGAGGAGCAGGCCCCGCATATCGTGTTCACGCCCTACCTGCAGGCGCTGGCCTCACAGCTGACCGAAGGAATCACCGACCCGGCGGAAAAGGCAAAGCGCATCTATGATTACGTTACCCTGAACGTGCGGTATCACTATCAGCCCGCCTACTTTGTGCAGGAATGCCTGCCCGACCGCTGCGCGCGGGACCGGCGCGGTGACTGCGGCATTATGGCCCTGACCTTCATCACCCTCTGCCGTCTGGTGGGCATTCCGGCCCGCTGGCAGAGCGGCCTGTCGGTGTCGCCCACCGGCGTGGGCTGCCACGACTGGGCTATGTTCTACATTGCCCCCAAGGGCTGGATGTATGCCGACTGCTCGTTTGGTGCCTCCATGGCACGGCAGGGCGAGGAAGAGCTGCGCCGCCACTACTTCGGCAGTCTGGACACCGGGCGCATGGTGGCAAACCGCGCCTTTGAGGCACCCTTTGACCCGCCGATGTACGGGTTCCGCTCCGACCCCTATGATAACCAGTCGGGCGAGTGCGAGGTGGACGGCGTGGGCCTTTATGGCGATGCGCTGGATACCCGGAAAGAATTGGTCGATTTCGAGGACTTATAATCAATGGAATTTTTAGCTGGATTGTACACCCTGCTGCTGGTCACCATCTGCCTGCTGCTGGCAGCGGTGCTCTGGAAACTGAACAAGCCCCGGAACGGGGGAGACTACGAGGAGCTCAAGCGCTGGATGCAGCAGCAGCTCGATGCACAGGCAAAAGACTTTGCGGCCAGACAGGCGGCAATGGCGGAGCAGAATTACACCGCCATCCGCAGTGTCAGTGAGACGCTGCAGACCTCAGTGCAGAGCATGAGCACTACACTGGCACAGGGCCAGAGCGGCCAGCAGCAGATCCTGACCCAGCGGCTCCAGAGTCTGGAGGCCGCCAACACCCAGAAGCTGGAAGAGCTGCGCAAGACCCTTGCGGAAAACATGACCGCCCTGCAGGCCGAGAACGCCAAAAAGCTGGATGAGATCCGCCACACCGTGGATGAGCAACTGCAGGATGCCCTGCAGAAGCGGGTGACCGAGAGCTTCAAGGCTGTGAACGACCAGCTGGAACAGGTGTACAAGGGGCTGGGCGAGATGCAGAACCTTGCCGCCGATGTGGGCGGGCTGAAGCAGGTGCTCTCGGGCGTTAAGACCCGCGGCATTCTGGGTGAGATCCAGCTGGGGGCCATTCTGGAAGAGATCCTGGCCCCGGAGCAGTACGAGACCAATGTGGCTACCATCCCGGGCAGCACCCAGCGGGTGGAATATGCCATCAAGATGCCGGGCACGGACGGCGGCACGGTCTGGCTGCCCATCGACTCCAAATTCCCCGGCGACACCTATGCGCATTTGCAGGATGCCCAAGCCTCCGGCGATGCGCAGGCGGTGGAGAATGCCCGCCATGCGCTGGAGCTGGTGCTGCGGAGCGAGGCAAAGGATATCCGGGAAAAGTATGTGGAGCCGCCCTACACCACGACCTTTGGCATCCTCTTCCTGCCTTTTGAGGGGCTGTACGCCGAGGTTGTGAACGCCGGTCTGCTGGAGGTGCTGCAGCGGGATTATCAGGTGAACATTGCAGGCCCCAGCACCATGGCAGCTCTGCTCAACAGCCTGCAGATGGGCTTCAAGACCCTTGCCATCCAGAAGCGCTCTGGCGAGGTCTGGCAGCTGCTGGGGGCCGTTAAGACGGAGTTTGACAAGTTCGGGCAGGGGCTCTCCAAGATGCAGCAGCGCCTGCGCCAGACCGATGAAGAGCTGGACAACCTCATTGGTGTCCGCAGCCGGGCCATCAGCCGCAAGCTCCGCAGTGTCCAGAGCCTGGATGATACCAGCGCGGCAGCCCTGCTGGAGCTGGACAACGAGCCCGGCCGGCCGGTGGCAGCAAGACTGCCGGAGGAGCTTGAATAATCTTTAACAATGTGCTATACTAGGAACCGTTATTAGTATTATATTGCCGCTTTTCCGGCACTGCAATATGGATAGAGAGGATGTCTGCTATGAGTGTGAAAAAGATCAGCGAAGCCATTCTGGGCGTGGGTGTGGACGATACCACCATTGACCTGTTCGAGAGCCAGTACCCGGTGCCCACCGGCGTGAGCTACAATTCCTATGTCATTCTGGACGAAAAGACTGCCATTCTGGATACGGTGGACAACCGTGCCACGGAGCCCTGGCTTGCCAACCTGACCGAGGCACTGGCCGGACGCAAGCCGGATTATCTGGTGGTCAGCCACATGGAGCCTGACCACGGTGCCAATATCGCCAGACTGGCCGCCCTCTACCCGGAAATGCAGGTGGTGGGCAACGCCAAGACCTTCCTGTATATGGATCAGTTCTTTGGGGCGGATGCCGTTGCCAAGGAGCGCCGCGTGGTGGTGAAGGACGGCGAGAGCCTGAGCCTGGGTACCCACACCCTGACCTTTGTGCTTGCCCCCATGGTGCACTGGCCCGAGGTCATGGTGAGCTATGAGAGCAGTGAAAAGGTGCTCTTCTCTGCAGACGGCTTTGGCCGGTTTGGTGCAGTGGCCAGGTTTGACGAAAACGCCGACTGGGCCAGCGAGGCCCGCCGCTACTACCTGAACATCGTGGGCAAGTACGGCCCGCAGGTGCAGGCTCTGCTGAAAAAGGCCGCCGCGCTGGATATCGCCACCATCTGCCCCCTGCACGGCCCCGTGCTGACCGGCGATCTGAGCAAGTACCTGAACTACTATGATCTGTGGTCCAGCTACAAGGCTGAGGAGCCGGAGAAGATCCTGGTGGCCAGCGCTTCCATCCACGGCCACACCAGGGCCGCCGCCCACACCATGGCTGAGAAGCTGCGCGCCAAGGGTGCCAAGGTGGTGGAGATGGATCTGACCCGCACCGATGTCTCCTATGCTGTCACTGAGGCCTTCCGCTGTGGCCGGATCGTGCTGGCCTGCGCTACCTACGATGGCTTCCTCTTCCCGCCGATGGAGAATCTGCTGACCCACCTCAAGACCAAGAACTTCCAGGGCCGCACCGTTGGCCTGATGGAGAACGGCACCTGGGCCCCCATGGCTGCAAAGCTGATGCGTGCCGAGCTGGACGGCATGAAGAACATCACCGTCTGTGATGCCGTTGTGACCATCCGCTCTGCCGCCAATGCCGCCGCTGAGGCACAGATGGATGTGCTGGCTGACGAGCTGCTGGCAAAGTAACGAATCGACCCCATAAAAAGAACGAACGCCTGCCGAGTGAGAAAAGCCCGGCAGGCGTTCGTTTTGCTTATGCGGTTATGCGGGGAAAAGGACGATTACTCCGCGTTCAGATCGGCCAATGCCGTGCGGAGGTTGGCCAATACCTTCTGGCTCAGCAGAACAAAGGCCTGCTTTGTGCGGCCTGCCGAGACGTTGGCGCAGTGGACGTTCTCCCGGGCAAAGAAATCCTCGCTCACCGGGCCGGCAGCGGCACGGGTGTCGCAGAAGAAGTGGTTGCCGGGCAGGGTGAGCCACTGCTCCAGTGCAGCGGAATCAAAGCCGGGGCCGATGGAGGTGTTGAACAGCACCTTGCCGGTGCCCAGCTGGGCAAATTCCTCGCTGCCCAGCAGCAGAACATTTTTGTTCAGGCAGGTGAACACCACTTCGCTTTCGGCCAGCAGCTGAGGCAGGGGCTTGTAGGCCATGCCTGCGGCTTCTGCGTCCGGCTTGTGGCTGCGGCTGTAATAGCTGACTTCTGCCCCCAGGAACTGTAGGGCGTTGGCGATCATCCGGCCGGAAACGCCCAGCCCGACGATGCCGACCTTCAGGCCGTAGATCTCCACAGGCTCATCGTGGAGCATGGGCATCCCAAAACCATGCAGGATGCCGGTGAGCTCATGGAGCACATATTCCACCACGCCCCGGTCGCCGTAGTCCCGGATGCCCAATACCCGGATGCCCTGGCTGCGGGCAAAGGCGATGTCCACATTGGCACTTGCTTCGGAATACAGGCTGCAGCACATGCCGATGTAACGCAGGTTGGGGCAGCGCTCGATCACATCCCGGTCGATGCGGGAGGTATAGCTGAGCAGGGCGGCATCCGCATCTCCGATGCGGCGCACGATCTCATCGTTGTCAGCGGGGATATCCTCAAACAGCCGGACCTCTTTTGCATAGCAGGAAAGCTCCTGCTCCGCGCTGGGGATCAGGCTGACCGGCTCAATGGCAACAAGTTTCTGGAACATGGAGAACCTCCTTTAGTAGAAGCAGACGGGGGAGGACAGGTTGCGCAGCAGGGAGACCGCGCTCCAGCCTGCAATGGCGCTGGTGGAGGAACAGATGTCTACCACGGCCTTTACGCCCTCGATCTCGGCAGTGATGCGGTGATCGTCGCCCACCCAGTTGGGCACCGAGTGCATGGTCACACCAGTGATCTCAGGGCCGGTGGTGGCCAGAGAGGTGGCCACCGCCACATTGACCCGGCGGGGGAAGGTGGCAATGGCTTCCTTGGCGTTACCGGTGAACACGGTGGTCTTTTCCGTGTCGGTCAGCAGATGCTCAGCCCAGACAGGGGTGTTACGGAAGCCCCGGGCACCGGTGTGGGTCTCGATGCCTGCGGTCTCCTCCAGCTGTTGTGCCTGTGCCATCAGGGTCACGGTCTGCAGCACGTCAAAGCCGCCGATGGCACCACTTGCCAGATGCACCTTGGCGCTGCCCTCCCGGGCGGCCTGCTGCACCTGCTCGTAAAACGCAAGGTCAGCAAAGGCACCGATGGACAGGATGACCAGATTCACGCCCCGGCGCAGGACCGGTAGCGCCATGGCACGCACTGCCTCAACAGAGGCGGCCTCCACGATGTATTCGGGCTCCAGTGCCAGCAGCGCATCCACGGTATCGCAGACGGCGCAGCCGGTTTTGGCGGCAGTTGCCTCAGCGGAGGCACGGGTGCGGCTGGTCACACCCACCAGCTCGTAATCCGGCAGCAGGCCGTTCTTCCATGCGTCGGCCACGATATTGCCCAGAAAGCCGCAGCCCACGATGCCCAGTTTCGTTTTCATAGCTTGATTTCTCCTTTTCCTGCACAAAGTGCGGTTCATTCCCTTCCAGTATAGCAGGTTTTCTTTTGGATGCAAGCTGCGGCTTTTTGCAGGGGGTACGCCGGAGCATCCAGCCTCAGGGCTTCGGCTCTGCGGCCGGATCGTGCTGGCCTGCGCCACCTACGATGGCTTCCTCTTCCCGCCGATGGAGAATCTGCTGGCAAAGTCTTTTTTGTGTGGAGTTCGCCTTTCTTTGTCAGAACAAATCGTACTGCTTCATAGTTTCAGCTTTTCGGGAATCATGCTTCTCGTAGTAGCCGATCAGAGTACCGTCCTCGTCCCGCAGGGCAACCATGTAGACATCACGGACATGCTTTGGATTGTAGTAGGTATAGACGATGTTATGGCCTGCATCAGCGGCAAACCAGTCCACCACCTTCCCGATGACCTCCACCGAATGGGGGTTGTGGCAGTTCAGCAGGCTTTTGCCCAGCAGGGAAGCGCCGCCGTATTTGCCGTAATCCACCACAGCGGCAGGGTTCATATAGAGGATGGTGTGATCCAGGTCGCAGATAACCACGGCCTCGCGGTCCTGGTCGATGATGCTTTTGAAATAGGCGTTCAGGTCTGCCATGATGTTGCTCCTTCTTTATTCTTGTCCAGCGCGTCGAACTGTTTGACGATCTGCGGGTCCTTCAGCTTAATGACCTTGCCGGTGAGGTAGTGCAGGGTGTTCTCCTCCGGGATGTCGAGGAAGCTGATGCGGACGGCGCAGAGGGCTTGGGTCTTGGTGCCGGTGCGCTCGTTCATCTTGCGGTTGCCGTATTTGATATCTCCCAGCACCGGCTTGCCCAGGTAGGCGAGGTGGGCGCGGATCTGGTGGGTGCGGCCCGTGACCAGGCCAATCTTGCACAGGGCAAAGGGCCCGGCGGTGCGCAGCACGTCCACATCGGTGATGATCTGCTTGCGGTGCTCATCCTGAGATTGGTGGGCATGGATGCTGACCTTGTTGTTCTTCTCGTCGTGCTCCCACCAGGCCGTGAACCGCCCGCTCTGAGGAATGCCCACGGTGATGGTGTAGTATTCCTTTTTGAGCAGGTCGGTGCGGATGATCTCGTTCATGTCCCGCAGGGCGGCGTAGCTCTTGGCAGCGATGACAAGGCCCTCGGTGCCACGGTCCAGCCGGTTGCAGATGCCGGGCTTGAAGCGGTTCTCACCGCCTGCGTCATACTCGCCCTTCTGGGCCAGATACTGGGTGAATGCGTCCACAAGGTTGGCATCGCCGGTGCGGTCGCTGTGGCAGAGCAGGTGGGTGGGCTTGTACAGCACGGCAATGTTCTCGTCCTCATAGATGACGGTCACCTTGGGCTGGTTCTGCTGCTTTTTGGGGGCAGGCTTGCGGGCTGCAGGCTTTGCGCCCTCGGGCGGGAAGAATTCATCGTTGATGTACAGCTCAATGAGATCGCCCGCCTTGAGCCGATCCTCGGGGGCTCCTTTTTTGCCGTTGACCTTGACCCGCTTGTTGCGGAAGCTCTTGTACAGCAGGCTGGTGGGGAGATCGCGCGTCACGCTCTGGACAAAGCGGGAAAGCCGCACGCCCTCGTCGTTTGCGGTGGCAGTAAATTGTTTCATAAGATCGTTCCTTTTGTTGGATGCAAGACAAGCCCTCTCCGTCTTTGCTTCGCAAATCCACCTCTCCCAAAGGGAGAGGCAATGCATCTCCCGGGTTCAGTACATGCTGACAGAGAGCCACAAGGGGCTCTCCCTTTGGGAGATCTGGCAAAGCCGCAGGCTTTGACTGAGAGGGCATATTGATTCATAAAAAAGCCTTTTCTCTATAATAAACCACCCTTTCTTTGAAGTCAACGCAGAATATTTCCTGTGCCCCCTTGTGTTTTGCTGAAAAAACGGTACTATTAGAGTAATAACGCAAAAGGAGAATGACCATGGCGAAGGAAAGCAGCCAGCATAAGGGGCACCGCCAGCGGATGCGCGCCCGGGTAGAGCAGTACGGACTGGAAAGTCTGGAACCCCACGAAGCGCTGGAATATGTCCTTTACATCACCAACACCCGCAAGGACACCAACGGCCTCGCCCATGTCCTCATGGACCGGTTCGGAGACTTTGCCGGGGTGCTGGATGCCTCCGAGGAGGATCTGCTGACAGTGGAGGGCGTAGGCCCCTCTACCGCCCGGATGCTGCATCTTTTGCCGCAGGTCGGCAGATACTATACCCAGTGTGCGGTCAACGGAAAAAAATGCATGAAGACCACCGACCAGCTGGTCGAATACCTGATGGCACAGTTTGCCGGGACTGTGCAGGAACGCGCCCTGCTGACTGCGCTGGATGGCCGCAGCCGCATCAAGGGGCTGTTCTGGCTGCGGGACGGCACCAGCGACCGGGTGAGTCTGGAGATCAAGGATGTGGTGGCGGCAGCCCTCAAGGGCGGTACCGACAGTGTGGTGCTCTGCCATAACCACCCCAACGGCGTGGCTCTGCCCTCGCGGGAGGATCTGATGGCCACTGAGAATATCGTCCGGGCACTGGGGCTGGTCAAGGTGCATCTGCGGGATCACATCATCCTGACCGAGAGCGAATATTTCTCCATGCGGGAGGCCAACCGCCTGCCGTTCTACGATTTCCAGACCGGGGAGATGCTCAGGCCGTATTGATATTATAAAATAATTGTGTTATAATCAACATGAAAAGCACAACTATTTGTAGTTCCATCTGAGAACAGAAAGGAGAACCGAGACATGGCCGATGAACAGTTCCATCTCGTCTCCAACTATGCCCCCACGGGTGACCAGCCCCAGGCCATTGAGCAGCTGGTAGAGGGCGTTGAGCGGGGCGACCGCTGCCAGACCCTGCTGGGTGTGACCGGCAGCGGCAAGACCTTTACCATGGCCAACGTGATCGCCCGGTGCAACCGCCCCACGCTGGTGCTGGCCCATAATAAGACGCTGGCGGCCCAGCTCTGCACCGAGTTCCGCTCGTTCTTCCCGGACAATGCGGTGGAGTATTTTGTTTCCTACTACGATTACTACCAGCCCGAAGCCTACATCCCCAGCACCGATACCTACATTGAAAAGGACAGCGCCATCAACGATGAAATCGACCGCCTGCGCCACTCGGCCACGGCGGCGCTTTCGGAGCGGCGGGATGTCATCATTGTGGCATCGGTGTCCTGTATCTACTCTCTGGGCGACCCCATCGATTACCGCAGCATGGTCATCAGCCTGCGGCCCGGGATGCAGATGGAGCGGGATGACCTGTGCAAAAAGCTCGTCACCCTGCAATATGAGCGAAACGACATCAATTTTATCCGCAATAAGTTCCGCGTTCACGGCGACACGGTGGATATCTATCTGGCCTACATGAGCGACCTTGCCATCCGGGTGGAGTTCTTCGGGGATGAGATCGACCGCATCACGGAGTTCAACCCCGTTACCGGCACCCGGCAGAACGTGGTGAAGCATGTGGCCATCTTCCCGGCCAGCCACTACATCGTCAGCGCCGATAAAAAGGCAGCGGCCATTGAAAAGATCCGCGCCGAGTGCGACGAGCAGGTGAAGAAGTTTACCGCCGAGGGCAAGCTCATTGAAGCCCAGCGCATCCAGCAGCGAACGAACTACGACATCGAGATGCTGACCGAGGTGGGAATCTGCAAGGGCATCGAGAACTACTCGGCGGTGCTGTCGGGCCGTGCGCCGGGCAGTATGCCCACCACTCTGCTGGACTATTTCCCGGAGGATTTTCTGCTTTTTGTGGATGAGAGCCATGTGACCCTGCCGCAGGTGCGTGCTATGTACGGCGGCGACTATGCCCGCAAAAAGACGCTGGTGGAATACGGCTTCCGTCTGCCGTCGGCTTTTGACAACCGCCCCCTCAAGTTTGAGGAGGTGGAAAGCAAACTGAACCAGATGGTGTTCGTCTCGGCCACGCCGGGCGAGTACGAGCGCCGGAACAGCACCCGGATCGCGCAGCAGGTCATCCGGCCCACCGGCCTGCTGGACCCGCTGATCTCGGTGCGGCCTGTGGAGGGACAGGTGACTGACCTGCTGGGCGAGATCAACGCCCGCACGGCGAAGAACGAGCGTGTTCTTGTGACCACCCTGACCAAGAAGATGGCCGAGGACCTGACCGACTTCTTGACGGAGCAGGGCATCAAGGTCAAATATATGCACCACGAGGTGGATACCTTTGAACGGATGGAGATCATCAAAGATCTGCGCCTGGGCTCCATCGATGTGGTGGTGGGCATCAACCTCCTGCGTGAGGGTCTGGATCTGCCCGAGGTCAGCCTTGTGGCGATCCTGGATGCCGACAAGGAAGGCTTCCTGCGCAGTGAGACCAGCCTCATCCAGACCATTGGCCGCGCGGCCCGCAACGCCGAGGGTCTGGTCATTATGTACGCCGATGAGGTGACGGACAGCATGGAACGCGCCATCACCGAGACCGAGCGCCGCCGTGCCATCCAGATGGCCTACAATGAAGAACACGGCATCGTGCCTAAGACCATCGTCAAGGCCATTGCGGACAGCATTGAGATCAGCGATAAGGCGGAGAACGCAAAGCGGAATACCCGCCGCATGGGCAAACTGGAGCGGGAAGCTGCCATCGAGCGCCTGACCCGGGAGATGAAGGAGGCTGCCAAGCTGCTGGAATTTGAGCATGCGGCCTTCCTGCGTGACCAGATCGACCGCCTGCGCCGGGGCGAGAACCCCACTGTGGACTCGGATGCCGAGACCGAGCGCAGGCAGAACCATGCACAGACACAGAGAAGAGGGAGAAAGTACCTTGGCAAACGATAAGATCGTCATCAAAGGCGCACGGGAGCACAACCTGAAGAATATTGATCTGACCCTCCCGCGCGAAAAATTCATTGTTATGACCGGCCTGTCCGGTTCCGGCAAGTCGAGCCTTGCCTTCGATACCATTTATGCCGATGGCCAGCGCCGCTATGTGGAGAGCCTTTCTAGCTACGCCCGGATGTTCCTGGGCCGGATGGACAAGCCCGATGTGGATGAGATCACCGGCCTGTCGCCGGCCATTTCCATTGACCAGAAGACCACCAGCCACAACCCCCGCTCTACCGTGGGCACCGTGACCGAGATCTACGATTACCTGCGTCTGTTGTATGCCCGCGTGGGCGTGCCCCACTGCCCGGTGTGCGGCCGCGTCATCAGCCAGCAGACCGTGGATGAGATGGTGGATGCCGTGCTCAAGCTGGAGGACGGCACCAAATTCCAGGTGCTGGCTCCTGTGGTACGCCAGCGCAAGGGTACGCAGCAGAAGGAGCTGGATGCCGCCCGGCGGGGCGGCTATTCCCGTGTGAGGATCGACGGTAACCTGTATGATCTGGACGAAGAGATCACGCTGGAAAAGAACATCAAGCACACAGTGGAGATCGTGGTGGACCGCCTTGCCATGCGCAAGGGCATCCGGGGCCGTCTGGCGGATTCGCTGGAAACTGCGTTGGCTCTGACCGGCGGCATCGCCGAGATCGATGTCATCGGTGGGGAGTGCATGACCTTCAGCCAGAACTTTGCCTGCCCGGAGCACGGCATCTCCATCGGGGACCTGTCGCCCCGGCTCTTCTCCTTCAACAACCCCCAGGGTGCCTGTGAGAAGTGCACGGGCCTTGGTACGTTCATGCGGGTAGACGAGGAGCGCATCCTGCCCAATAAGAACCTGTCCATCCGGCAGGGGGCCATCAAGGCCAGCGGTTGGTACTACGCCGAGGGCTCTGTCAGCGAAATGTACTACCTTGGTCTGGGTAAAAAATACGGCTTTACGCTGGACACGCCCATCAAGGATATGAGCACCGAGGCAGTGAACGCCCTGCTCTACGGCACCAACGGCGAAAAGATCGAGATGCACCGAACCAACGAGTTCGGCAGCGGGGTCTACTATAATACGTTTGAGGGCATCGTGGAGAACCTGGAGCGCCGCTTCCGGGAGACCAACAGCGAGTGGATGAAGGAAGAGATCGGCAGCTTCATGTCCGGCGTGGAGTGCCCGGACTGCCACGGCAAGCGCCTGAAGCCGGTGGTGCTGGCAGTGACCGTTGGGGATAAGAACATCAGCGAGTTCTGCGAAATGTCCATCCGGGATGAGCTGAAATTTATTGCCGAAAATGAGCCGAACCTGACCGAGAAGCAGAGGCAGATCGGCGGTCAGATCATGAAGGAGATCCGGAACCGCCTGCAGTTTTTGCAGAGCGTGGGTCTGGATTACCTGACCCTGGCCCGCGCGGCCGGCACCCTGTCCGGCGGCGAGAGCCAGCGCATCCGCCTCACCACCCAGATCGGCAGTGCGCTGTCCGGCGTGCTCTATGTGCTGGACGAGCCCAGCATCGGCCTGCACCAGCGCGACAACGACAAGCTCATTGCGACCCTGAAGAACCTGCGGGATCTCGGCAATACCGTCATCGTGGTCGAGCACGACGAGGATACCATGCGCAGCGCGGACTATATCGTGGATGTGGGCCCCGGCGCGGGCGTTCACGGCGGCGAGATCGTGGCGGCGGGCTCCGTAAAGGATATCTGTAAGGCCAAGCGGAGCATCACCGGCGATTACCTTTCCGGCCGTAAGCGTATTGCCGTGCCCCAGACCCGCCGCACCGGCAATGGAAACTTCCTGACCGTGAGGGGTGCCGGGGAAAACAACCTGCGCAACATTGATGTCCGGTTCCCGCTGGGGGAGTTCGTCTGTGTGACCGGCATTTCCGGTTCTGGCAAGTCCAGCCTGATCAATGAGATCCTGTACAAGACGCTGGCCTGTGAGCTGAACGGTGCCCGCAGCCGTGCGGGCAAGTGCGACGGGGTGGAGGGTCTGGAGTTCGTGGATAAGGTCATTGGCATCGACCAGCAGCCCATCGGCCGCACGCCCCGCTCCAACCCGGCCACCTATACCGGCGTGTTCAACGATATCCGCGCCGTCTTTGCCGAGACCCAGGATGCAAAGATGCGCGGCTATGGCCCGGGCCGGTTCAGCTTCAACGTCAAGGGCGGCCGCTGTGAGGCTTGTGAGGGCAACGGCATTTTGCAGATCGAGATGCACTTCCTGCCGGATGTCTATGTCCCCTGCGAGGTATGCAAGGGCGCGCGCTATAACCGCGAGACGCTGGAGGTAAAGTATAAGGAAAAGACCATCTCCGACGTGCTGAACATGACCGTGGAGGAGGCGGTGGTGTTCTTTGCCAACCAGCCCAAGATCGCCCGCAAGCTGCAGACCCTGCTGGATGTGGGCCTTGGCTATGTGACCCTGGGTCAGAGCGCCACCACCCTGTCCGGCGGCGAGGCCCAGCGTGTGAAGCTGGCCAATGAGCTAGCCCGACGCAGCACCGGCAAGACGGTGTATATCCTCGATGAGCCTACCACAGGCCTGCACATTGCGGACGTGCATCGCCTGATCGAGGTGCTGCAGAAGCTGGTGGATGCGGGCAACACGGTCATTGTCATCGAGCACAACCTGGATCTCATCAAGTGTGCGGACCACATCATTGACCTTGGCCCTGAAGGCGGCAGCGCCGGCGGCCTGGTGATTGCCGAGGGTACGCCCGAGCAGGTGGCCGAGGTGCCCGGCAGCTTTACCGGCCAGTACCTCAAGCCCCTGCTGGAAAAGGACAGACAGCTGCGGGCCGCGGAAGCGGAAACTGGTGCAAAAGCAAAAAAGTAAAGCGGCGCTCATACGACGAAAATCATACTTTTCTTGAAAAAATCAGAAAAAGATGCAGAAAAGTGTTGACAAAACCCGGAAAGATGCGTATAATGTCTTTTGTCGCCAATGCTTCGGTAGGGAGGCAGAGGACGATATCCGGGTGTAGCGCAGTTTTGGTAGCGCGCTTGAATGGGGTTCAAGAGGCCGTGAGTTCGATTCTCGCCACTCGGACCAAACAAAAATAATCCGAACTTGTTTCCAATAGGAGATGAGTTCGGATTATTTGTTTTCTTCGGGAAATTCAACGCAGGTGTCCATAAATCCGTTATTTAAAAGGCTTCTTAATTTTCGAGCGCTAGTTTTGGATGTATAGACGTTCAGTGATATTAGTTAAAAAGTTGACCTTTTATATAGGACTATGATATACTTGGCACAGAAAATTAAAAATCACAAGACGATTAAAGCAAAGCACCAGAATGGAGACTTTGAAATGGCATATGAAATCGATTTTATAGGTGTGAACTCAGAGAAAAGCACAAAAGATGCCGATGCAATTTGCATGCGTTGGAGGTCTGGAGTATCATTCGGCGGAGCAGCAACTTACAAAATAGGTGTCGTCGATGGTGGATTTGAGGCACATGGTGATGCTCTGGTTGCACACATGAACCAATATTATTTCAATGATGAACTTAATATAAAAGACATCACCGAAAAATCGGTTGATTTTATAGTTATAACTCATCCAGACCAAGACCATACAATTGGAATAAAAAAAGTTTTAGAGAATTTCAGCGTAAAAAAGATTTATATGAATCGCCCGTGGAAATACGTAGATGACCTTTTTGATAAAATTAATGATGGACGCATTACAAAAGAAAGTCTTGCAAGGAGATTGAGAGAAAAATATAAAACGATTGCTGATATTGAGGATATGGCTAAAGAAAAAAACATTCCAATTTATGAGGCGTTCGAGGGAACTCATATCGAAGATGAGTTGTTGATACTCTCCCCTGAAAAGCAATACTATTTAAGCCTTTTGGTGTCCTCAGAAAAGACACCTCTTGAAATGAGCTCAGCGCTTCAACATGATGGAACACTTCTAAAGTTTCTGGCGTCGGTTAAAGATTTTGCACTAAATATTCTTGAAACATGGGATATCGAAACGCTTAGAGAAAGTGAAACGACTTCAGCAGAAAATGAAACGAGTGTAATTCTAAGGGGAAAAGTGGATGGCTCTGGTTTCATCCTTACAGGTGATGCAGGTATTGGTTCGTTAAATAGAGCAATTGATTATATGGAAAAAATTGGCGAAAACATTGTAGAGGATATTTCTTTTTACCAAGTTCCTCATCATGGAGGACGACACAATGTGAGTCCATCAGTATTAAACCGGATGCTAGGAGAAAAGATTGAAAAAGGTAACTCTCGAAATAAAGTAGCATTTGCTTCCGTAGCCCAGAATTCAAGTCACCCATTGAAAATGGTTACCAATGCATATATTAGACGTGGTGTTACCGTATATAAAACAAATGGCAATGTAATATGCCATCACAATGGTAAAATGCCTGATCGCAGATGGGTAGGGCTGAAGTCAATTGAGTTCTCTGACTATGTAGAAGAATGGAGCAATTGATATCATGGATAGCGATCTCAAAAATTACAGAGAAAAGGAATTGAAATCATTTGTATTGGGAAATATTCTCCTGATTCTTATGGAAACCGGGATTGTTGATAATATCGCACAGCTTATGAGTTCGAGTGATCTTTGGAAGGCAGCAGCAGAACTGTTCGAATCCTCTATCATATCATCAATAATCTATATTTTCGTGTTCTGTTTTGATTCAATTCTTCAAGGACGGCTAAAAGACAAGGTTATTTGGCCTATAAAAGGACTTCCAGGAAATACAATTTTCTTAGATATCGATAAAAACGATAAAGATGAGCGTTTTTCTAAGCAAACAGCAAGAAAAGTTTATGAGAAGTTATATACCCAAATCGATTCTTGCAAGGACAAAAAGGAATGCGAAAAAATCCAGAACCAATACTGGTACGCGATATATCAAAAATATGAAAGTCAAGCACAAATCTATATGGCGCAGCGTGATTTTTTGCTGCTTAGAGACATGACAATTATGATGTTATGGATAGGATTTATGTATGTTTTCTTGTCGTGGTACATTAAAAGACCGCTTTCATGTAAATTAATCGCAGTCTTTATAATTGAGTTTATGCTTATGTGGATTGGTGCTAGGGTAAAAGGAAACCGATTTGCTTACAATGTTATCGCAAAAGATTTGGCAAAATATTATAATGAACACAACAGCAAATCTTTGATTTCTTGAATAAGCATATTATATGATGTGACACTAGCTTGTGTCGGTGTGAATAGCTATTGTATGCTTTGAATAGTCCAAGTGTTAATACTTAAGACTTTTTCTCTTTGATTTATAAAGAAAACTCTGAAAAAGCGGAGCATCAGCAAAAACAAGTGTATAGCTATTAATTTATAACTAAAACAGGGTGCGCCCTGCCGGACGCACCCCGCAAAAATCCACACACGATATGTAAAGGCAGGGAGTTCCCCATCGGGAACTTCCTGTTTTTCGTTGTTTGCATGATGAGCCTGTTCCGCCTGCCATGCAGCAAACTCCCGCTGGCCTTCCTCGCTGTTCCAGCAGGCAAGGATCGCCGGGTAGAATGCCCGTGCCAGACGGTCGATGACTTCATCGGGATAGGGGGAAGTGTTTGTGGACTTTTTCTTTTTGTTCAAACGCACGCTCCTTTGATCGTCCCACCGTGGCAAAGTCGGGCGAGAAAATCAAAGTTTCAATTTTTATCAGGCGCAGGGGCGCGGATAGTTTCCGCCCTGCACTTGCGGCTGGTGGCCCGTTGATGGCTTACAAGTGCCTGTCGTTATGCCGTTTTAGAGGATTCACTGCTGGATTCTGCAAGAACTTCGTCCAGCGTTTTCAAAAATTCAAGATGAGGTTTCAAGGCAAAGCGAAGAACTTTGACCTGTTCCGGATGCGTAAGAAGTTTCGGGTTTAAGTCGAACGTAACCTCCCAACTCTTTCGCATGAGAGATTCAGCATTGTGGAGTCGGTAGTACAGTTCGAGAAACTTTTGGGGAACATCATAGCTTTCATCAATGGTGTTGCTGGCGGCTTTCTCTGCCTGCTTCACCGTTACTTTGTTAGGCTTGACTTTCTTCGGCTTCGGCACATAATTCTTGACTTCCTCAAAAATTTCAGCCTGTTCTTCGGGCTTGGCCTTGCCGAGATTTTCGAGAAGATAATCGGGAATGTGCAGTTCCTCGCGGAAGAACCGATCACGGAAACCGGGAGACAGTTCATCCGCAACGTCAACGCCGTGGGCATAGTATTCTGCACGGCGGACTGAACTTGCGCTGCTGTGATTTTCCTGTGCAATGCGCTCACAGGTTTTCATGGGCTTCTGGTTGTGTTCAGATTGAACACTGCCAGATTTCTTTGCAGTATGCTGATTACCGCGAAACGCCTCGGTGCGCTTTTCAGAGGAATACTGCTTGCCCATCAGAAACTTCTTCTGCTCCGGGGTTAAATTGCGCCGCCCCAGCTGATTTTTGCAGATCCATGCGAGGACCTCTTCCCGGCTTTCAAAGGGGAGCGGCATGGTGGAGAAAGAGATTTCGGGATGCTCCTGAACGATTTTATAACGATTGTGGCCATCAACAAGGGTGTTATTCCAAACGATCAAAGGAGAGAGCAGCTTGCCCTCTTTGAGGATATTTTCTTCAAGCTGCTTAAATTCATCATCGGTCAGAGGAGGGATCTGGGACTGGAACTCCGGGTCGATTTTCAGGTTGATCATACGCACACTCCTTTATCTCTCCTGATGCGTCGGTTCTTCCTCCCGGAAAAAGGACGCAACATTCTGCTTTGCGGTTTTCAGCTTGAGCAGTCCTTCCTTGGTTTCCTTGTACTGCTCATAGAACTTTGCCTTTTCGGATGCCAGTTGTGCATACTCGGCGTCCAGCTTTTTCGGGCTGGGCAGCTTTGTGATGTTGTTTGCCTTAAAATAGGCTGCTGCCGCCCGGTACGCTGTCAGCTCTGCACGATGATGCTCCTCAAAAGCTGCGGGTCGTTTGGCAGTCTTTAACTGCTGTGCGATGTTCTTGGTGCTGGCATAGGCTGCGACATGATAGCGCAGCTCTTTGTTAGCCTTCATGCGACCTTCGAGGTCTTTCACTACTGCCAGCGAATCGTGATACTTGGTTTCCAGTTCGGCGATGCGCTGGTTCAAGGCGTCCTCGTCGGTCAAGTTCTTTTCCTGCAGAAGCTTCACGGTCTGTGCCATAACTTTGAGATTGTGTTTCGTGAGCCAACGGCTTATAGCCGATGCCCTTGCCCTCGGTCATCCTCGACTGGATGTCGATCAGTTTCCCGATGGTATCCTGCTTGAACTGAACCTTGGATTTGCGTTCGACGTTTGCCTGCAACGTGGCAAGCACTGCCGCCTTATCGAACTTGTCACCGAGATGTTTCGCCCGGATAAACTTCGTTCTGCCAGCGGGCAGATAGCTCAGACACCCACGGCTTTCCTTGACGGCAATGCCGTACTGCTGCAAGAGCCTGTCGGAAAAATCTTCAAAGCTCGTGGCACGGTACAGCACTGAAAAAATCTGTTTCCGCAGGGTATCTTTTACGGTTTCAAACTTCTTATGCTTGGGCGGCTGTCCGGCTGCGGCGAGGCCTGCGTTTTCACGGTCAAGTTTCAACTGGCCGCGCCTGCGCGCCCAATACTCGGCTTCGCTCACGCGCTCCTTCGAGCCGTTGAGCAGGTCGATCTGGTACAGACCAGCACCCTCACACATCTCCATGACCTCAACACGCAAGTGCCGCATGGTCTGGGCTGTGCTGGAGTGCTTCATGCCCTCGCGCCAGTCGCGGGGCTTCTGCATATAGGGCTT
>CDTY01040915.1_pt1 | contig 42870 bp, 45 predicted proteins | sample 557731 | NCBI WGS metagenome assembly CDTY01 (sample SAMEA3182101, study PRJEB8094) | gut metagenome | biome: human; feature: gut; material: Stool; isolation source: human stool | place: Canada | collected 2013-02-12
GCCCGGGCAATGGCCAGCAGCTGCCGCTGGCCCTGGGAGAGATTGGCTCCATCGGAGGTCACCATGGTATCATACCCATTGGGCAGACGACGGATGAAGGAGTCGGCGTTGGCGATCCGGGCCGCCTGACGCACCTCCTCCAGCGTGGCGTCCAGCTTGCCGAAGCGGATGTTGTCGGCGATGGTGCCAGCAAAGAGGTGGGTATCCTGGAGCACCATGCCCAGAGACCGGCGCAAATCGTCCTTTTTGATGTCCCGCACATCGATGCCGTCATAGGTCACGGTCCCCTCCTGCACGTCGTAGAAACGGTTGATGAGGTTGGTGATGGTGGTCTTTCCGGCGCCGGTGGAGCCCACAAAGGCGATCTTCTGGCCGGGCTTTGCAAAGAGGCTGATGTCCTTGAGAATGGGGTGGGTGCTCTCGTAGCCGAAGGTCACGTGGTCAAAGCGGACATCCCCCCGGAGAGGAACTTTCGTGCCGTCGGGCTTGCACCAGGCCCAGCCGCCCTCCTGCTCCTTCACCAGCCGGACCTGTCCCTTGTCCACCTCCGGCGCCTGGTCCATGGCCTCAAAGACCCGCTCGGCGCCGGCCAGGGCGGCCAGAAGGAAGTTGCTCTGCTGGGTGAACTGGTTGATGGGCAGAGCCGCCTGGCGCACGAACACCAGATAGCTGGCAAGGCTGCCCACGTCGGTGAGGCCCTTCATGGCCATATAGCCGCCCAGAGCGGCCACGATGGCGTAGTTGATATAGGAGATGCTCACCACCGCCGGGATCATGGTGGCGGCATAGGCCTGGGCGCCGGTGCCCGCCTGGCGCAGGGCCTCGTTCTTCTCCCGGAAGCGGCGCAGGTTCTCCTCCTCATGGTTGAACACCTTCACCACCTTCTGTCCGGCCACCATCTCCTCGATATAGCCGTCCAGATCACCCAGGTGGGACTGCTGCTTTTGATAGTACGCCTTGCTCCGCTTCCCGCTGTACCGGATATAGAGGAACATGGCCACATAGCACACGGCCACCACCAGCGTCAGCTGCCAGTTGAGGATAAAGAGCATGGTGAGGGTGCCCACCACCTGGATAAAGCTCTGGATCACCATGGCAAAGCTGTTGTTGAGGGCATCGGAGATGGTGTCCACGTCATTGGTGAAATAGCTCATGATGTCGCCGTGGCGGCGGGTGTCAAAGAACCGCAGGGGCAGGGTCTGCAGGTGGGCGAACAGGTCCCGGCGGATATCGAAGAGCACCTTCTGGGCCGCCTTGACCATGGTCTGGGTATAGCCCAGGGAGGCCAGGGCGCCGGCAAGATAGATGGCCGCCGTCACCGCCACGCCCTGCAAAAGGGCCCGGACGCCGCCGTCGGCCAGGGAATTCACCACCGGGCGGATCATATAGGTGCCCAGCAGGTTGGCCAGGGCGCTGATGGTGACCAACACCGCCACCAGGGCCAGCAGGTACTTGTGCCGCCCCAGGTAGGACAGCAGGGTACGCAGGGTATATCCCAGGTTTTTCGGCTTTTTACCGCTGACAGGACGGGCTGCCATGGTCCTCGCCTCCTTTCATTTGCGATGCGTAGATCTCCTGATAGATGGGGTCCTCAGCCAGCAGCTGGGCATGGGTGCCGGTGGCATGAATCCTGCCGTCCTCCAAAATGACGATCAGGTCGGCCTCCATCACCGAGGTGATCCGCTGGGCGATGATGATCTTCGTGACGCCCTGGAGCCGAGCAAGAGCGGCCCGGATCTTGCCCTCCGTGGCCGTATCCACAGCGGAGGTGGAGTCGTCGAAGATCAAAACCTTGGGCTTTTTCAGCAGGGCCCGGGCGATGCACAGCCGCTGCTTCTGGCCGCCGGAGACGTTGACGCCCCCCTGGCCCAGATCCGTATCCAGGCCGTCGGGCATCCGCTCCAGAAACTCGTCGGCGCAGGCCGCCCGACAGGCCGCCCAGAGGGTGTCGTCGTCGGCGTCAGGGTTTCCCCACTGGAGGTTCTCCCGCACGGTGCCGGAGAAGAGAACGTTCTTTTGCAGCACAATGCCCACGGCGTCCCGCAGAGCCTTCAGGTCGTACTCCCGCACGTCCCGACCGCCGACTCTGACGGTCCCTTGGGTGGCGTCGTAGAGTCTGGGGATCAGCTGCACCAGGGTGGTCTTGGACGAGCCGGTGCCGCCCAGGATGCCCACGGTCTGGCCGGCGGCGATGTGCAGTGTCACGTCGGACAGGGCGTACTCCTTGGCCCCGGCCTGGTAGCGGAAGGACACATCCTCAAAGTCGATGCTGCCGTCGGGCACCTCCGTGGCGGCGTCTGCCGGGGAGGTCAGGGCGGCCTCCTCGTCCAGCACCTGGGCGATGCGGTGGGCGCTGGCTAGGGACCGGGTCAGCAGCAAGAACACGTTGGAGATCAGCATGAAGGAGTTCATCACCTGGAGCACATAGCTCAAAAAGCCCGTCAGCTCTCCCACCTGGAGCTGGCTGTCCAGGATCATGCCGCCGCCGAACCACAAAATGAGCACGGTGGCGGTGTACATGGTCACCTGAAAGGCCGGCAGATTCAGCACGGCAAAGTGGAAGGTCTGCTGGCTGGTCTCCATGAGCTCCTGGTTGACGCTCTGGAATTTCTCCTCCTCATAGCTGCCCCGGACAAAGGCCTTCACCGCCCGGATGCCGGTGAGCCACTCCTGGACCACGTTGTTGAGCCGGTCCACCGCCTGCTGGAGCCGTCCGTACATGGGGGCCACCCGCCGCACCACAAAGATCAGCGTGACGGCCAAAACCGGGGCGCACACCACGAAGATCAGCGCCAGCCGGGCATTCATCCAGAAGGAGAGCCCCAGCCCCATCACCAGCATCATAGGGCTGCGGACCAGAGGCCGCAGCCCGCCGTTGACGGCGTTTTGGAGCACTGTCACGTCGGTGGTCATGCGGGTGACCAGAGAGGAGGCCTCGAAGTGGTCCAGGTTGGAAAAGGCGTAGCTCTGGACCCGCTGGTACTGGGCGTCCCGGATGCTGGCGCCCCAGCCATAGGCGCTGCGGGCGGCAAAGCGGGCGTACAGCAGCCCGGTGGCCAGGGCCAGCAGCGCGCAGATCCCCATCTGCACACCTTTGTAGACGATGTAGTGGAGGTCGTGGCCCTCCACGCCCACGTCGATGAGGTCCGCCATCAGCACCGGGATCACCAGTTCAAAAAAGGTCTCCACGACCACCAGCAGTGCCCCCAGGAGCATGTCCCGCCGGTAGGGGCCCAGGTAGGACAGCAGCCGCTTAAAGTCTTTCACCGCTGGTCCTCCTCTCTCCCTTTGAGATTGCGATAGGCCCGGGCCAGATAGTCGGAAAAGTTCTCCCGCTCCTGGGGCGTAAAGTCCCGGAGCATCCGCTCCTCCATCTCCCGGCAGCACACCTGCCACTGTTCATAGACCGCCCGGCCCGCCGGTGTCAGGTCCACCACCTCCCGCCGCTTGTCAGTGCTGTCGGGGCTGCGGGTGACAAAGCCGCTCTTTTGCAGGCTGTCCAGCATGCGGCAGATATTGGCCGGGTCCACATCGTAGTAGTCGGCCAGCTGCCGCTGGCCGCTGGCGCCGTTCCGGGTCAGATAGCCCAGGATCTTGGGCTGCCCCGTCCCCAGGCCCAGCCGGTGCAGACTCGGTCGGAGGGCGTTGTGCTGGGCGTGGAACGCCCGATAGAGCAGCATATGAAAGGTCCGTTCCATCTCTCCACCTCGAAATTGATATATCAATAATTGATGTATCAATTATAGGAGCTTTGTCTGCCTTGTCAAGAGTCGTTTTGCCCCGGGCAGAGAATTCCCCTTCCGCCGCCGGAGCCGGGCCGCTTTTTTCTCCCCCAGGGGTTGACAACGCGCAGGCTTTGGGCTATACTCTACACATCAAAATATTTTGATGTAAGGTGATGACATGGATTCCCACCAGGAAAACGCAAAGGTGTTCAAGGCCCTGTGCGACCCCAAGCGCCTGGCCATTCTGGAGCAGCTGCGCAGCGGGGAAAAGTGTGCCTGCGTCCTGCTGGAGCCCATGGATCTGACCCAGTCGGGGCTCTCCTACCACATGAAGATTTTGTGTGACTCCGGTCTGGTGACCAGCCGTCAGGAGGGCAAGTGGACCCACTACCGCCTCAGCCCTCAGGGCCGGGACCGGGCCGTAAAGCTTTTGCTGGAGCTGACCACCCCCAACCAGGACGCCTCTGATTCCTGTCAGACCTGCGGCAGATAAGCGCCATCCCAGCGGTGGCGTTTTTCTTTCGACCGAAACATCAAAATTTTTTGATATATTCTATGAAAGTGAGGTATTTCCCTTGCAGCTGTGGCAGTTCATTCAAAACGAGGTTCTGGGGATGCAGTGGCTCAATGAGGTCATTGGGGCCGCACTCTCCGCGGCGGGTCTGTCCCTGGATGGGCGCCTGGGCGGAAGCATCCAGTTTTTCCTGTACGACACCATCAAGATCACCGTCCTGCTCTGCGCGCTGATCTTCCTCATCTCCTATATCCAAAGTTATTTTCCGCCTGAGCGGAGCCGCCGGATTCTGGGGCGGTTCCACGGCATCGGCGCCAATCTCCTCTCCGCCCTGCTGGGCACCGTGACGCCCTTTTGCTCCTGCTCCTCCATCCCGCTGTTCATCGGCTTTACCAGCGCGGGGCTGCCGCTGGGGGTGACCTTCTCCTTCCTCATCTCCTCCCCCATGGTGGACCTGGGCAGCCTGGTGCTGCTGATGAGCATCTTCGGCGCCAAGGTGGCTGTCCTCTATGTGGCGGTGGGACTGGTGATCGCCGTGGCAGGCGGCACCATCATCGAAAAGCTGCACATGGAGCGGTATGTGGAGCACTTCATCCTCTCGGCCAAGGGGGTGGACATCACCTCCCCCACCCTGACCAAAAGGGAGCGGGCCCAGTACGCCAAGGAGCAGGTGCTGTCCACCTTCCGCAAGGTGTTCCCCTACATTCTGGTGGGCGTGGCCATCGGCGCGGTGATCCACAACTGGATCCCCCAGACCTGGATCGAGACGGTGCTGGGCAGCAGCAATCCCCTGGGCGTGGTGCTGGCCACTCTGGTGGGCGTCCCCATGTACGCCGACATCTTCGGCACCATCCCGGTGGCGGAGGCCCTGCTCTACAAGGGCGCTCAGCTGGGCACCATTTTGTCCTTCATGATGGCGTGACCACCCTGAGCCTGCCCTCCCTCATTATGCTGCGCAAGGCAGTAAAGCCCAAGCTCCTGGCACTGATCATCTTCATCTGCACAGCGGGCATCATCCTTGTGGGCTATCTCTTCAACATTCTGCAAGCCTTTTTGATCTGATTTTTTAGGAGGTATTGATTATGGGACTGTTTGGTAAAAAGAAAAAGGCGGAAGCCTCATCCTGCTGCTGCGGCGGCAACTGCACCCCCGAGGCCATGGCCCGGGCAGAGGAGGGAAAGGAAGGCCGCGGCATTCAGGTGCTGGGCTCCGGCTGCGCCAAGTGCAACGCCCTGGAGGCGGCTGTCCAGGCGGCGCTGCATGAGCTGGGCATGGACGACACCATCGAGCACGTCACCGACTTCGCTCAGATCGCCGCCTACGGCGTGATGACCACCCCCGCCCTGGTGGTGGACGGGAAGGTGGTCTCCTACGGCAAGGTGCTGAGCCAGGAGGAGGCCCGGGCACTCATCCAAAAGGCCCGGGAGGTCCAGGCATGAGCCAAAAGCCAAAGGTGGCCTTCGTGTGCGTCCACAACGCCTGCCGCAGTCAGATCGCCGAGGCCCTGGGCAAGGCCCTGGCCGGGGACGTGTTTGAGAGCTACTCCGCCGGCACGGAGACAAAGCCCCGCATTGACCCAAACGCCGTACGGCTGATGAAGCAGCACTACGGCATCGACATGGAAAAGACCCAGCGGAGCAAGCTCCTCTCCCAGCTGCCCGCTGTGGATGTGGTCATCACCATGGGCTGCAACGTGAATTGCCCCTACCTGCCCTGCACCCGGCGGGAGGACTGGGGCCTGGAGGACCCCACTGGCCAGGACGACGGGACCTATGAGGCCGTCATGGAGGAGATTCGCCGGCGGATTTTACAGCTGCGCCAATCCCTCCTGTCCGCCCCATTGGAAAATTAAGCAACCTTCCACCCACCCCAAAGAGGGGGAGACGAACCTTCGTCTCCCCCTCCTTTTTTGCAAAGTCCCCCTTCTCCCCTCTTGACAAGGCCACTCTACTAGTGTAGATTAAAAATATACTCTACTGCATTAGAGGAGGGATCGTCCATGGATACGCCCAAGATCTACGAGAGCGAATACCGCTTCTGCCTCATCTTGTGGGCCCACGAGCCCATCAAGAGCAGCAAGCTGGTGAAACTGTGCGCCCAGCAGCTGGGCTGGAAGCCCACCACCACCTACACGGTGATCAAGCGGCTGTCCCAGCGGGGGGTGCTGAAGAATGAGAACACGGTGGTCACCTCCCTCATCAGCAAGGAGGCCGTCCAGGCCGCGGAGGTGGACGCCCTGGTGGAAAAGACCTTTGAGGGGTCTCTGCCCGCCTTTCTGGCGGCCTTCGCCCGCCGGCAGGACCTGTCCCCGGCGGAGGTGGAGGAGATCCGGCGCATCATCGAAAAGTGAGGAGGGACGCCAATGGAAGCTGTGTTTCTCAAGCTGCTGCAGCTGATCCTCCCTGCCGGCGCCCTGGTGCTGGCGGTGATGGGGCTGCGGCTGGTCCTCCGCCGGGCGCCCCGGTGGACCTTCTGTCTATTGTGGGGATTGGTGGCCCTGCGCCTGATCTGTCCGGTCTCCCTGGAGAGCGGCCTTGCCTGGATGCCCGCCGGGCTGGGGGACGGCACCCTGGTGGAGGAGTGGACCGACGACTATGTGGGAGCTACCGCCATCGTCCACGACACCGCCCCCAACTATGACGCCGCGGCGGCGGTGGGCTCCGACCCCATCCCCGCCGGAGAGGGCGGCACCTATGTGGTCACCAACGGGGAGGGCTCCGGCCCGCCGGCCACCGTGGAGAGTGCGGTGGTGCCGGTGCTCAGCCGCATCTGGGCCGCCGGCGTGATCGGCATGGCCCTCTACGCCCTGGTGAGCACCCTGGGATTGCGGCGGCGCCTGGCCACTGCCACCCGGCGGGATAAGGGCATCCGCCAGAGTGAGTGGGTCCCCTCCCCCTTTGTGCTGGGGCTTCTGCGCCCCACCATCTATCTGCCCTATGACATCCAGGAGGCGGACCTGCCCCACGTGCTTGCCCACGAGCGGGCCCACATCCGCCGCGGCGACCCCTGGTGGAAGGCCCTGGGCTTTGCCCTGCTGGCGGTGTACTGGTTCCATCCCCTGGTGTGGGTGGCCTACGCCCTGGCCTGCCGGGACATGGAAGCCGCCTGCGACGAGGCGGTGGTGCGGGAGCTGGACCGGGAGGGCCGGAGGGCCTACGCCGGCGCCCTGCTCCGGTGCTCCCTGCCCCGGCGGAGCTGGATCTGTCCCCTGGCCTTTGGGGAGATCGGCGTAAAGGCGCGGGTCCGCCACGTGATGGACTACAAAAAGCCCGCCCGCTGGGTCCTCCTGGTGGCCGGGGCCGCCTGCGTCCTGGTGGCCATCGGCGCCCTGACGGTGCCCAAACCGGCCGCTTCGCAGGAGGACTGGCGTCCCCTGGAGGAGCTGCAGGAGGGCTACTCCTCCCGGGAGGCCGCCGCGGACGGCTGTGTGGTGCTGGACGGCACTGCGCTGACAGCCGGTGAGGCGCCCTGGTGCGATTTCGTGGCCGCTTCCCGGGCCGGACAGCCCGGCGCCGTGCGGGTCTATCAGACCTACTCCGGCCGGGATGAGCGCTATTTCCTCAAGGAGCTGCGCTATGACGGCAAGGTCTATACCCTGACCTTTTACGACTCCTATGACGACGGGAAACCGTTCCTCTCCCAGCAGGAGTACCAGTATCTGATCCACTCCCCCTATACCCCGGGTCAGACCTGCCTGGACACCTATCTGCTCTCAGATGACCCGGAGGCCTCCACAGAGCGGTACTACTCCGCCATGCTCTCCTCCGCGCTTCCCGACCAGGAGGCCCTGCGTCTGGGCCGCAGCCACGTCATTTACAGCCGCCTGCTGGGCCAGGCGGACTATGAAAGGGCCTTCTACGGCACCGCCTACGCCGACCTGAATGGGGATGGCCGGAGGGAGCGGTACTGCCTGGGGCTGGGACCCACCTCGGGCCTCTTCACCTTCACCCTGTGTGTCTATGACGGGGAGACCCTGATGGCCCAGGGCACTTTCCCCACAGGCCTTACCGACCTGTGCTTTGTCCAGGGAAGCGGCACGGCGCTGCAAATCCAGGCCACGGACCCGGATCTGCCCTCGGACCAGAGCCTCTATGACATCTCCCTTCGGGACGGAGAAGTGACCCTGACGGAGGACGGCCAAGTCCTGGAGCCCTGGGGCTGAGCCTTTCCCAAAAAGCAAAAAACCGCCCGGTTCGGCCAAAGGCCGAACCGGGCGTCTTGTTCTCTATGTATATTGTTTCCCTCAGCTTTGGGCCAGTCGGTCCAGCACCGCCTGGCGTTCCGGCATGGCGGGCATGGCGCCTCGCTTTTCCACACACAAGGAGGCCACCACGTTGCCGAAGCGGGCAAAGCGGCAGTAGTCCTCCAGGGTCAGCTCCTCCAGGCCCTTGCCGCTTTCGCACAGGCAGGAGAGGAAGCCGCCCCAGAAGGAGTCCCCAGCGCCGGTGGTGTCCACCGGCCGGGTGGGACAGCCGGGCACCAGCCGCATGCCCTCCCGGGCGGCCACCAAGGCCCCCCGCTTGCCGGCGGTGACCGCCACGCAGCGGATCCCCTGGTCCACCAGCATCGCCGCGCCCCGCTCCAAATCGTCGGTACCGGTGAGGAGGGCGATCTCATCGTCGGAGACCTTCAGCAGGTCCACACTGCCCAAGGGATGGCTCATCTGGGCCCGGGCCGCCGTCTCGTTGATCCAGAGCAGGGGTCGGTAGTTGGGGTCATAGGCCACGATGGTCCCGGACCGCCGGGCCAGCTCGATGGCCTCCCAGGTGGCGCTGCGGGCGGGCTCATCGGTGAGGGACAGGGAGCCAAAGTGAAAGACCCGGCTGCCGGCAATGAGCTCCCGGTCCAGCTCCTGGGGCTCCAGCTGGGTATCCGCCCCGGGCTTGCGGGCAAAGGAAAAGCTCCGCTCTCCCTGCTTTGTCAATCGCACAAAGGCCAGCGTGGTGAAATACCGCTCATCCACCCGCAATCCCCGGGTGTCGATGCCCATTCTCTCCAGAGTGGAGCGGAGAAACCGGCCCTGCATATCATCCCCCACCTTGCCGATGAAGGCGGTGGACCGGCCCAGCCGGGCGGCGCAGGCCAGCACATTGGCCGGGGCCCCGCCGGGGTTCTGCTCAAAAACTGCCATGCCGGCATCGGAGTCCGGCAAGGGGGTGTAGTCGATCAGGATCTCTCCCAGAGCGGTGATGTCCCGCTCTTTCGTTTGTATCTGCTCGATATGATGCATTTCCTTATCTGGCCTCCGGATATTCATTGCACAGCAGGTGCCGGGCAGGCTCGTCCTCCTCAATGGAGGTGAAGCGGGCCTGGGGCTCGTAAAATCGGTTGTCCGTGTTGTCGTCGTTGACCATGGATACCTCCCAGGCCAGCACGTTGCCGCCCCGGCCCCAGAAGGCGTGATACAGGCGGGGCGGGATGGTGATGCTCTCCCCCGGGTGCAGCTCCAGCACCGTACCTGCCGGCACCGTGGTCAAATGGCCGTCCAGCCGCACGGTCACATCGTCCTTTCCCAGCTCCTCCTCCGCCGTGGCGTTCCAGACCTGGACCATCAGGTCTCCGCCGCCCCGGTTGATGATGTCCTCCATCTTGTGCCAGTGGAAGTGGTTGGGGGAAAGCTGTCCCTCCCGGGACACCAGCAGCTTTTCCGCGTAGGGCTTGGCGTAGCGGCTGTCCTGGAGGTTGCCGTTGCGGATGGTGAACAGCAGCAGCCCCACCCGGCCAAAGTCCCCCCGGCCGTAGTCCGTCACGTCCCAGCCCAGCATATTGGCCCGAATCTCATCGTAGCTGTGGTCCTTTTCCGCCCACTCCTCCGGCGTCCAGCGGGCAAAGGGCGGCAGCACCACCTGCCGCTGCTCCAGCCACGCCATGGTCTCCTCGATCAGGCGGTTGATCTGCGATCTTTTCATCCTTGTGTCTCCTTTTCACCGCCGCTGCCCCACGGACGGCACAGCGGTGGGTCCTTCCCTCCGTGCTCTTCAGGCGAAAGGTCCAATCCGTCCTCTTTGGCAGAAGGAAAATCGTTTACCTCCCCATTGAGGACGCATTTTTATTATCATAACAGGGTTATAGCTCGCTGTCAATGCAGGGAGGCCTCCCCCGGAAGCTGTCTTTGGCAAAAATACACCGCTCCCGCCCCTCTTCCGGGCAAAAAAGAGCCGCCGGATACACCGGCGGCTCTTTTGAGAGAGCGTGCTCCTAAAAAATTACTTTTGCTCCTCCAATGCCCTCTCTTTTCTCCCCTGGGCCAGGGACCGCAGCCAGGGCAGCAGGGACAGCAGCGAGCCCGCCAGGATGAGCACGATGCCCGCCACCATGTTGCCGGCGATCTGCTCCCCCAGGATGAGCCAGGCCAGTACCGGCGCCAGGGCCGGCTTGAAGAAGAACACCAAGGAGGCCTCGTGGGTGGAGGCCACCTCCATGGTCAGGAAATAGCAGGTATAGCCCAGGCCGGTGACTCCCAGGAAGGTATAGAGCACCACAGGCAGGGCCGAGAGGGTATAGCCGGTGAAGAAGGGGATGTCAGCAAAAAGCTCCAGGCCCGCCCCGGTCAGCGCCGCGGACAAAGCCGGGATGTGGCTCAGGGCCGCCAGAACGATCATCACTGCGCTGCCCAGCAGAAAGCTCATGCAGGTGACCACCACACCGCCGAACTCCTGGCACTTGCGCTTGCCGCACACGCCGTAGAAGGCAAAGAGCAGTGTGGACGCAAAGATACAAAAAAGGCCCAAGCCGTCCAGGGAGTCCCGGTCCGGCAGCACGATGACCACGATGCCCACGATGTCCAGCAGCAATCCCGCCACCTGGTTGCGGCCCAGGGGCTCCCGCAGCAGCAAGAAGGCCAGCAGGGCGACAAACAGCGGGTTGCTGCTGAACAGCACCGCCACCACGGAGGCGGGAATCCGGGTCACCGCCATCTGATAAAAGGACATACTCAGCGCTACGCCCAGAAAGCCCAACAGGGCGAAGTAGGCGATGGACTTGCCGTCCAGCTTCGCCCCCCGGCGCCGAAGGGTCCGCAGGGCCACCGGCAGCAGCACCAAGCCGCCCACCAGAAAGCGGCCAAAGGTCAGCTGGATGGGATTGAACTGTCCCGACACGAATTTGAGCATGGTCTCCATGCTGCTGAACAGCACCGTGGCCACCACAATGTAAAGCCAAGCCTTTTTCATCCCGTTTCCTCCTCCTGCCGGGCCCTTGCCGCCCGGCGGTCTCGGCATCTGAGCCGGTTCTTACATTTATTTCATTATACGCCGACAAAGGTCCTGGGGTAAAGGGGCTTTTCCCCAAATTTTCCAGCTTTTTGCCTGTTTTTCCCGCTCTTTGCGCAAAAAAGCGGACCTTGCCTCCCGGCAAGGTCCGCTTTGACATGGTTTTGGGAAGCGCTCAGGACTGGCCCAGACGCTGGAAGGTCTCCATCAGCTCTCCGGCGGTGGTGTGGGCCTTCTCCTCCCCTGTCCGGTCCAGGACCACATGGCCCCGGTTCATCATCAGCAGCCGGTCCCCGTAGGTGACGGCATAGCGCATATTGTGGGTCACCATCATGGCCGTCAGGTGCTTTTCCCGGACCATCTGGCCCGTCAGCTCCATGATGATCTCTGCGGTCTTGGGGTCCAGGGCCGCCGTGTGCTCATCCAGGATCAAAAACTCCAGCGGCGTCATGGTGGCCATCAGCAGAGCCACCGCCTGGCGCTGGCCGCCGGAGAGAGCGCCCATTCGTACGTCCAGCTTATCCTCCAGCCCCAGGCCCAGAGTCTGGAGCTGCTGGCGGTAGAAGTCCGTCCGCCGCTTGTCCACGGCCCGGCCCAGGCCAAAGGACTTGCCCTTATTGTCCGCCAGGGACAGGTTCTCCAGCACCGTCAGACTGGGGCAGGTGCCCGCAGACGGGTCCTGATACACCCGGCCCATGGTGGCGTAGCGCTGATAGTCCTTGAGCTTTGCGATGCTCTTGCCGCCCACCAGCACGTCGCCTCCCTCGATGGGGATGGAGCCGCAGATGATATTCAAAAGCGAGGTCTTGCCGGAGCCGTTGCCCCCCACGATGGAGACGAACTGTCCCTTCTCCACGGTGAGGCTGAAATGGTCGAAGAGCTTCATCTCCGTCTCCGCCCCGGCGTTATAGATCTTTGTGATATCCCGTACCTCAAGCATGGATGATCTCCTCTCCCTTCCGGCCAGAGGCCACCAGCACCAGCAAGAACAGCGCCGCCGTCACCAGCTTCATCAAGCTGGAGGGCACCAGCAGCATGGCCATCTGGATGCAGAACTTATAGAGGATGCTGCCCACCACCACGGCGGTGGTGCCCCGGGGCAGGGCCAGGAACCGCAGCCCCTTGACCTCCCGCAGCCGCCGGGCGGCGCCGGAGTTCTCATACCACCGGAAGGCGGACACGCCGATGATGACTGCCGCCAGGCCGTAGACCAGCTGGCCCGTGCCCATGGTGGCGGAGTAGCTGCGCTGGTCGTGGCAGACGATGCACCCGCCCAGGGCCACCAGGGCGTTGGAGATCATGAGTCCCAGGATCTTCATGCTGCCCCGGTCCTTGGCAAGGGAGGTGACCAGCGTGGCGTTGTCACCCACCGCCCGCAGCAGCAGTCCCGACTTGGTCTTGAAATAGGCGTCCAGCAGCAGCTTCGCCACCACCGCCAGCACCAGAGACACCACCAGCTTCCGCCCGGACATGCTCAGGCCGCCCAGCACCGCCATGGTGGGCGCGGAGGTGAAGATGGTGTCCATGGCCCGGTCGATGGTCAGGTTGGAGCCGGCGATCTGGAGGTTGACGGAGTAAAGGGCCGTCATGGTGATGATGCCCGCCAGCAGGTTGCGCACCTTCAGGCGCACATGGACCAGGCCCGTGAACAGTCCAACCAATGCGCCTACCACCAGGGCGATGAGCAGCGTCAGCCAGGGGTCCGTGCCCCGGGTCAGCAGCAGCGCGGTGACGGCAGCTCCCAGGGGGAAGGTGCCGTCCACCCCCAGATCGGGAAAGTCCAGAATGGAATAGGTGATATAGACGCCATAGGAAACCATGGCATAGATCAGGCCCTGAGTCAGGGTGCTGATGAGCAGGTCCGCCATGTGGGAACCCCTCCTTGCTTCAAAGAATCATACTGCGGGCCTGGCGGCCCGGCGAGAAAAGGGAGCGCTTACTGACCGGCGCACTCCTGGGCCTGAGCGGCGATGTCCTCGGGGACGGTGATGCCCAGGGCATTGAGGGCGTCAGAGTTGATATACAGCCCATAGTTCTCGATGATCTCATAGGGCAGGTCCTGGCAGGTGGCTTCGCCTTTGAGAACCTTGGCGGCCATCAGGCCCGTCTGGATGCCCAGCTGGACATAGTCCAGGCCCGCGCCGGCCACGCAGCCGTTCTTCACCTGCTCGATCTCAGAGCCATAGACGGGAATGCCCGCCGCGTCGGTCTTTTCCAGAATGGCCGGCAGCACACCCACCACGTTGTTGTCCGTCAGGTTGGACAGGCAGTCCACGCCCCGGGACAGCAGGGTGTCCACCGCCTGGGTGACCTCCTCCTGGGCGGCCACGCCGATGGACTCGATGGTGAAGCCGTAGTCCGCAGCCATCTCCTCGTAGACACCCACGGAGTAGACGGAGTTGGGCTCGCTGGTGGTGTAGATGATGCCGATTGTGTCGGCCTCAGGCTGCAGGGCCCGGATCAGCTGGAGCTGGCCCTCCACCGGCAGCACGTCGGAGGTGCCGGTGATGTTGCCGGAGTCCAGGTGCGCGCCCACCGGGTCGGTAATGGCGGTGAAGATCACCGGGATGTCCTTGTCCTCAGCGGCGTTGTAGCAGGCCACAGCGGAGTTGGTGGCGATGCCCACCATCAGGTCCACGTTGGCGGCGGAGAAGGTCTCGCCGATCTGGGTGGTCATGTCGTCGTCAAAGTGGGCGTTCTCATACATGACCTCCAGATTCTCGCCCTCCACCAGACCCGCTTGGCGCAGGCCCTCCAGGAAGCCCTCCCGGCAGTTGTCCAGGGAGGCGTGCTCGCCGTACTGGGAGATGCCGATCTTATAGGTGACGCCCTCGCCCTCCCCCTGGGAGGAGGCGGTGGAGGCGCTCTGGCCGCAGGCGGCCAGGGACACGGCGGAGGTCAGCGCCAGAGCGGCGCACAGCAACTTTTTCATAGCAGTCATGGTCATATACTCCTTATCAAATCATGAAATTATTCCAATGGAAAGGGGACTCAAACGGGAATGGGGCCGGGAGACGGTGAACCGCACGGTTCTTCCGGCCCTGCCGCCATCGGCGCTCCACTCGCTTCATCCTGTTCCACTCCCTTCTGCGGGCCGATGCCCGCTGTAAAATCGCAACAAAAAAAGCCCTGCTCCATATGTCTTACGACACATGGGACAAGACTGAATCTTCCTGCGGTACCACCCATATTGGCGCGTTGCGCCCGCTCATTCCGCGCACCGTCATGCGCGCCGCCCTGGTAACGGGTGCGGTCCCCGTCAGCAGCTACTGACCGTCAAGCGGCGTTCGCCCTGCCCTCAGAAGTCCATTCCCCGGTGACGCCCCCGCCGTGATCCCACCATCCACGGCTCTCTGTGCGGTTTGCCCGCCGGCTACTTCTCTTCCTCGCTGGTTTTTCTTGATTGGTTTGCATCATAGCACGCTCTGCCGCCGTTGTCAAGGGCCCATTTTTGCCTGCTCGTCTCCTACGAACACAGGTCAGGCATCCCCTGCCCGCCGGGGGGACTCCGCCAAAGCGAAGCCCGCCCAGACAGCGGCAGTGGTGCATTTATCCCAGAATAGTCCGGTCCGAGGGCATCTCGCCGCCCACGGCGGTGAAGCGGTTGAGCAGGTCCTCCACCGTCAGGCGCTTTTTCTCCTCCCCGGCGATGTCCAGCACCACCCGGCCCCCGTTCATCATGATGAGGCGGTTGCCGTGGGCGATGGCGTCCCGCATATTGTGGGTGACCATCAGGGTGGTCAGGCCGTTTTCCTCCACGATCTGGTCGGAGAGGGAGAGGACCTTGGCGGCGGTCTTGGGGTCCAGGGCCGCGGTGTGCTCATCCAGCAGCAAGAGCTTGGGGCGCTTCAGGGCGGCCATCAGCAGCGTCAGCGCCTGGCGCTGGCCGCCGGAAAGGAGACCCACCTTGGCAGTCATCCGGTCCTCCAGGCCCAGATCCAACGTCCGCAGCAGCTCCCGGTAGTCCTCCCGCTCCGTGCGGGTAATGCCCCAGCGCAGGCCCCGGCGCTGGCCCCGCCGGGCGGCCAGGGCCAGATTTTCTTCGATCTGCATGGTGGCGGCGGTGCCCATCATGGGGTCCTGGAACACCCTTCCGATGAAGGCCGCCCGCTTGTACTCCGGCAGGCCCGTCACGTTCTGGCCGTCGATGGTGATGGTGCCCGCGTCCACGGGGAAGGCACCGGCCACGGCGTTGAGCATGGTGGATTTTCCCGCGCCGTTGCCGCCGATGACCGTGACGAAGTCCCCCTCGTTCAGCGTCAGGTTCAGGTCCTCCAGGGCCATCTTGGCGTTGACGGTGCCGGGGTTGAAGGTCTTGTAGATGTTTTTCAGCTCAAGCATTTCCATTCCCTCCCTCGGATGCGCTGCCCGCAGGCTTGATGCGGGCGCGGAAGTACTTGCCCTTCCAGTAGGGAATGGCCAGGAACACCGCCACTACCAGCGCCGTGAGCAGCTTCAGGTCGTTGGTGTCCAGACCCAGGCGCAGCACCAGCTGGATGACGATGTAGTAGATGATGGCGCCCAGAACGGCGGCAAAGAGCTTGAGGCTGAAGTTGTGGAACACCTTGCCGAAGATCACCTCGCCGATGATGACCGCCGCCAGGCCGATGACGATGGCGCCGCGGCCCATGTCGATGGTGGAGCTGCCCTGATACTGGGCCAGCAAGCCGCCGGCCAAAGCCACCAGGCCGTTGGAGATCATCAGCCCCAGCACCACGTTGAAGTCGGTGTTGATGCCCTGGGCCCGGGCCATGGAGCGGTTGGCGCCGGTGGCCCGGATGGAGGAGCCCAGCTCGGTGCCGAAGAACCAGTACAGGGCCACGATGGTCACCACCACGAAGATGCCGAGGGGCAGCAGGGGATTTTGCAGCCCCATCTCCCGGATATACCGGGAGGAGACCAGCAGGTGGTTTTTGTCCACGCTGACGGCCAGCGTGGCCTTCGTGCCGTTGTCCGCTCCCCAGCCGACCCAGCCCATGATGCGCAGGTTGATGGAGTACAGCGCCAGCTGGGTCAAAATGCCGGACAAAATGGCAGGGATGCCGCAGGCGGTATGGAACAGGCCTGTCACCAGGCCCGCCAGCATGCCCGCCAGCACGGCGCACACCAGGGCCGTGGCCGGGTTGGCGCCGTTGACCGTCAAAAGGGCGCACACGGCGCCGCCGGTGGCCAGAGAGCCGTCCACCGTCAGGTCGGCCACGTCCAGGATCTTATAGGTCAGATAGACGCCGATGGCCATGATGCCCCAGATCAGCCCCTGGCCCACGGCGCCGGGCATGGAGCGCAGAAAAGTAAGCAGGAAGTCCACGTTGATTCCTCCACATCGTTCAGGTAGATCGCCCCGTCAGGCGGGACGCGGCGGGGGCATTGAGCCCCCCGCCATTTCCGTTCTCTCTATCCTCAGGCCAGAGGCTCGTAGCCCTCGGGAACGGTGATGCCCAGGGCGTTGCAGTTGTCGGCATTGTAGAGCTTGGAGAGGGTGGTGTCATAGGCAATGGCCATTTCGGACACGTCCTCCTCGCCGGTGAGGATCTTGACGGCCATCTGGCCGGTGATCTGGCCCAGCTCGTAGTAGTCGATGGACAGCGTGGCCACGCCGCAGCCGGAGCAGATGCCGGACTCACCGGCGATGACGGGCACGCCGGCGGCCAGGACCACGTTGGCGATGGTCTCGGTGTTGTTGGCGGCGGTGTTGTCGGTGGGGATGTAGATGACGTCGGAGCCGTCGCAGGCGGTCTGGGTCACAGAGGCCAGGTCATTGACGTCGGTGAAGGCGTACTGGGTGCAGGTGTAGCCCATGTCCTCCAGGTAGCCCTGGATGGTGTCCACCTGGAACACGGAGTTGGGCTCAGCGGAGCAGTAGAGCAATCCCACGTTCTCCGCATCCGGGAACATCTCCTGCAGGAGCTGGGCCTGCTGGTCCAGAGGCGCCAGGTCGGAGGTGCCGGAGATGTTGCCGCCCAGAACCTTGTCCTCAGTGCTGTCCAAGTTCAGCGCCACGCCGTAGTTGGTGATGGCGGTGCCCAGGATGGGAATGTCGGCGGTGGCGGAGGCGGCGGCGGTCAGGGAGGCGGTGGCGTTGGCCAGGATCAGGTCCACGCCCTCAGACAGGAAGCCGTCGATGATGGTGGTGCAGTTGTTGGCCTCGCCGCCGGCGTTGCCCTCCTTGAACTCCACCTTGTCGCCCAGGGCCTCGGTCAGGGCATCTTTGAAGCCCTGCGTGGCGGCGTCCAGGGCGTCGTGGGGCGCCAGCTGGCAGATGCCCACGGTATAGGTGGCATCCCCGGAGCCGGTCTCGCCGGAGGAGCCGGAGGACGTAGTGGTGGTCTGGCCGCCGCAGGCGGTCAGGGACAGGGCCATGGCCCCGGTCAGCAGCAGTGCAGTCCATTTCTTTTTCATCGTTTTCTTCCTTTCCAATCTGTTTTCAGCCCCGTGGGAAAAAAGAACGGCGGCCCCGTCCAAATGGACAGGGCCGCCGTTTACTTTCACTTCAGCGGGCCTAAATTCCATTCAGCCGGTCATTTCCCTGTACGCCATAAAAGTAAAAATAGGCGCGGTAATACAGGCCCGCAAACAGGCGGACCAGGGCGGTAAAGGAGAAACGGGCAGCACGAGCGATTTCACGATGCATCATGGTGTTCTCCTTTCCCAGCCCAGCGGCTGATGGTTCTTGTTTAGCAGTATATGGCTTTAAAGGGCTAAAGTCAATGTACATTTTACCCAAACGGTTCCCCGGGTATCTATGCTATTTTGCAAGTTCTTTCCAAATCCCATCTGCCGCCGGACCTTCTTTTTCCAAAGGGTCGCGAAAAAAATCGACGGAATTTTCTCTCCCAGCCCCCGGAAATTCCGGCGGTTTTTCGTCAGGATTTCCGTTGACTTTCCCGCTGCAGCAGACTAAACTGGTACTGTATTTTGTTTGGACGGACTTGCAGCGGTTTGCGGCCCCGGGGCCGCAAATGCTGGGCAGAGCTACCAATAGGCGCCGGCACCGCGGATCGCAGCGAAGCGTCCCCCACTGGGGGACTCCTCACCTCTGACGATCCCGGCGCCGTTTTTGTTTTGCCGGGCCGGAGGCGGGGGCGTCCATTCACCAAGGTAGGAGGAGTCATCGCATGGCAGCCAAATTCGTCTTTATCACCGGCGGCGTAGTCTCAGGCCTGGGCAAGGGCATCTGCGCCGCGTCCCTGGGCCGTCTTTTGAAGCAGCGGGGCCTGCGGGTCCGCAACCAGAAATTTGACCCCTATATCAACGTAGACCCGGGGACCATGAGCCCCTACCAGCACGGCGAGGTGTTCGTCACCGACGACGGCGCCGAGACGGACCTGGACCTGGGCCACTATGAGCGGTTCGTAGATGAGAGCCTCACGGGCAACTGCTCCGTGTCCTCGGGCAAGGTGTACTGGTCCGTGCTCAACCGGGAGCGGCGGGGCGACTATCTGGGCGCCACCATCCAGATCATCCCCCATATCACCGACGAGATCAAGCGCCGGGTCTACTCCATGGACACCGGCGACGTGGACGTGGTGCTGTGCGAGATCGGCGGCACCGTGGGTGACATCGAGTCCCAGCCCTTCCTGGAGGCCATCCGTCAGGTAGCCGCCGAGCGTGGCCGGGAGAACGTGGCCTTCCTCCACGTCTCCCTCATCGTCTCCATCCCCGGCTCCGGGGAGCTCAAGAGCAAGCCCACCCAGCACTCGGTGAAGGAGCTGCTGCGGGTGGGCATCCAGCCCGACGTGCTGGTGTGCCGCTGCGACAGCCCCATCACCGAGGACATCCGCCGGAAGCTGGCGCTGTTCTGCAATGTGGCCCCGGAGTGCGTTATTCAGAACACCACCGCCTCCACTCTCTATGAGGTGCCCCTGCTGCTGGCCAAGGAGGGCCTGGACCAGGTGGTGTGCCGCCGGCTGGGTCTGGACGCGCCGGAGCCGGACCTGACGGAGTGGCGGGCTATGGTGGAGCGCATCCTCCATCCTCAGCGGACCGTGACCATCGCCCTGGTAGGCAAGTACACCCAGCTCCACGACGCCTATCTCTCCGTGGCGGAGGCCCTGGCCCACGCCGGCGCTGCCAACGGCGCAGCGGTGGAGATCCGGTGGGTGGACTCGGAGGAGCTCACCGACGAGAACGTGGCCCAGCGGCTGGAGGGCTGCAGCGGTATCCTGGTGCCTGGCGGCTTCGGCCAGCGGGGCATCGACGGCATGCTCCGGGCCATCCGCTATGCCCGGGAGAAGGCCATCCCCTTCTTCGGCATCTGCCTGGGCATGCAGATGGCGGTGGTGGAGTTTGCCCGGGACCAGGCAGGACTGCCGGAGGCGGACTCCGCGGAGTTCCGGGAAAACGGCGGCGACCCCGTCATCGCCCTGATGAGCGACCAGGTGGGCATCACCGCCAAGGGCGGCACCATGCGCCTGGGCAAGTACCCCTGCCGCCTGGCGGAGGGCTCCCGTGCCCGGGCCCTCTACGGCAGTGAGGAGATCTCCGAGCGCCACCGCCACCGCTTTGAGTTCAACAACGCCTACCGCAAGACCCTGACGGAGGCAGGCCTGGCGCTGACGGGCCTGTCCCCGGACGGACAGCTGGTGGAGATCGTGGAGCTGCCGGACCACCCCTGGTTCGTGGGCGTCCAGTTCCACCCGGAGTTCAAGAGCCGGCCCGACCGGCCTCACCCTCTGTTCTATGGCTTTGTTGCGGCGGCCCTGAAGCGCCAGGAGCCCTGACCCCTCTCCTGGCCGGGCCGGCTCTGCCATCCCCGGCCGTTCCCGTAAGGGACGGACGGTGGGGCATTTGATGGTCCGCCGCAGGCGGCCCCCGGCCCGACCGGCCCCATCCTCTGTTCTACGGCTTCGTCAAGGCGTCCTTGGAATCCACCGAGGGCTAAACGCCCCGTCTCCCCATCAAGGGTAAGCCCCATCAGAAGAAAAGAAAAGCAGCCGTTCCCCCTGAAAAAACAGGTGGAACGGCTGCTTGCCAAACGGGGGCAAAAGAGGTATGATGTCCCCAGATAACCACAGACAACCCACGGCTTGCACAGGAAGGAGCAAGGTACCATGAACCACTTCAGACAGATTCGGCAAAAGCTCTCCGCCTACGGGCTGGACGCCATGCTGCTGACCGGGGAGGCCAACCGCTTTTATGCCTCCGGCTTCCACTCCACCGGTACCGACGGCGTAGCCCTGGTGACGGAGGAGGGCGCCTATTACTATACCGACGCCCGCTACATTGAGGCCGCCATGCGACAGGTCCAGGGGGCAGAGATCCACGAGACCGGCCGGGGACGGGGGTACAGCGTACTGCTGCAGGAGGCTGTGGACAAGCACGGCATCCGCCGCATGGGCTTTGAAGAGGCCTACATGACCGTGGCCGACTGTGAGGCCTACCGCTCCAAGCTCTCCTGTGAGCTCATTCCCGCCTCCGCTCTGCTGACAGAGCTGCGGCGAGTGAAGGACGAGGAGGAGCTCAGCGCCATGATCGGCGCCCAGCGGATCGCCGAGAAGGCCTTCCAGGACATCCTTAACGAGATTCGGGTGGGCGTCAGCGAGCGGGAGATCGCCGCTCGGCTGCAGTATCTCATGCTCCACTACGGGGCGGAAAACATGTCCTTTGACCCCATCGTGGTCTCCGGTGCCAACGGCAGCGTCCCCCACGGCGTCCCCGGGGAGCGGACCATCCAGGCCGGGGAGTTTGTGACCATGGACTTCGGCTGCATCTACCACGGCTACTGCTCCGACATGACCCGCACCGTGGCGGTGGGCTACGCCACCGAGGAGATGCAGCACATCTACCAGGTGGTGCTCCAGGCCCAGCTGGCGGGCATCGCCGCGGCCCGGGCCGGCGTCACCGGTGAGGCGGTGGACGGCGCCGCCCGGGCGGTGATCGCCGCCGCCGGCTATGGGGACGCCTTCACCCACAGCTTCGGCCACGGGGTGGGCGTGGAGATCCACGAGTCCCCCAACGCCTCTCCCTCCGTCCGGGAGCCCCTGCCCGCCGGGGCGGTGATCTCCGCCGAACCCGGCATCTACCTGCCCGGCAAGCTGGGCATCCGCATTGAGGATGTGATCGTCCTGGAGGAGAAGGGCTGCCGGAACCTGACCCGGGCCCCCAAGGAGCTCATCATCCTGTAAAACCCATCAACATCCCATCATCTCCCGCGATGCCCCGACCGGTTTTGTTTAATTCCACTTATTGACAAAGCCCCGCCGGGGCATCATAATTCTAAATAGTCAGACTCTATTTTGATCCGGCCCACGGCCGGTGAACCGTCACAGAGAGGAAGTACCTATGGATACCATCTATATCACCGGCCACCGCAATCCCGACACCGACTCCGTTGTCTCCGCTATGGCCTACGCCGCCCTGAAAAATGCCCTGGGCGACCGGCAGTATCAAGCCGCCCGCCTGGGCCAGCTCAGCGATGAGACCCAGTCTGTGCTGGACCGCTTCGGCTTCAAGCCCCCCAAGCTCATCAGCAACGTGCGGACCCAGGTGCGGGATCTGGACTACGATACGCCCCCCACCCTGAGCGCCGGCGTCACCATCAGCCGGGCCTGGCAGACTCTGCAAAACGACTCCCACATCTCCGCCATCCCCGTGGCCAACGAGGACGGCACCCTGTACGGCATGCTCTCCGCCGGCGACATCGCCTCCTATGACGTCTCCTCCGTCCGCAACGCCTACGTCAGCGAGATCCCGGTGTATAACCTGCTGTCCGTCATCGAAGGCAAGGTCCTCAACGAGGGCGGCAAGGCCATCGACTCCATCTCCGGCGAGGTGACCGTGGCCCTGCCTGCCGCCCGGGAGAATCTGCTGTTCTCCGACAAGGACTCCATCGTGGTCTGCGGCCAGCAGCCCGACATGATCCGCCGGGCCCTGGAGCTGGGCGTCAACTGCGTCATCGTGTGCCAGGCCGAGGTGTCCCAGGAGCTGCTGGACATGGACACCGAGACCTGCATCATCACCACCCCCTATGACGCCTACCGCACCGTGCGCCTGATCTGCCACGCTCTGCCGGTGAGCCGAATCTGCAAGACCCAGAACCTGGCCTACTTCCATCTGGACGACTACATCGACGACGTGCGGGACGCCGTGCTGAAGAGCCGTTTCCGCTGCTACCCCATTCTGGACGAGAATGAACGGGTGGTGGGCACGCTGTCCCGGTTCCATCTGCTGCGTCCCCGGCGCAAGCAGGTGGTGCTCATGGACCACAATGAGGCCTCCCAGTCCGTCCGCGGCCTGGACCAGGCGGAGATTTTGGAGATCATCGACCACCACCGCCTGGCAGACATCCAGACCAAGAGCCCTATCTACTTCCGCAACGAGATCGTGGGCAGCACCACCACCATCGTGGCCACCATGTACCAGGAAAAGGGCCTGATGCCCACGGAGAAGATGGCCGGACTCATGGCCGCCGCCATCCTCTCCGACACCGTCATGTTCAAGTCCCCCACCTGCACCCAGCGGGACATCGATGTGGCCAACCGCATGGCCCGCATCGCCCGCATCTCCCTGACGGAGCTGGGCCACTTCATCTTCTCCGCCACCAGCGGCGAGAACAAGTCCGCCGAGGAGATGCTCCAGACCGACTTCAAGGAGTTCCACATCGCCGGCCACAATCTGGGCGTCAGCCAGATCACCTGCGTGGACTCCGCCCGGATGCTGGAGCGCAAGGACGAGTTCCTGGAGGTCATGAACCGTATCCGACAGGAGCACCAGTACGACTCCATGCTCCTGATGCTCACCGACGTGCTGCTGGAGGGAACCCAGCTGCTGTTCGTGGGCGACGAGGACGCCATCCGCCAGGCTTTCCAGGTCAAGACCACCGACAACACCGCCTTTTTGCCCAAGGTCATGTCCCGGAAAAAACAGGTCATCCCCATGCTCTCCGCCCTCTGGGGCTAAGCGCGCTTCCCACAGCGGGAGACAGACGAAAGTCTGTCTCCCGCTTTTTTGCGCCCGGCGAAATCTGGCGAGGATTTCCTCTTGACAAACTGTTCATACTGTGTATACTGTATATATACAGCAAGAAGGGAGCGATACAGTTGGATATCCTGCTGAGCAACACCGGCGGCCAACCCATCTACGAACAGGTGGCCAGCCAGATCAAGAATCAGATCATCTCCGGCGCGCTCCAGCCGGGGGAGATGCTGCCCTCCATCCGGTCCCTGGCCAAGGACCTGAAGATCAGCGTCATCACCACCAAGCGGGCCTATGACGAGCTGGAAGCCGCCGGCTTCCTCTACACCGTGGCCGGCAAGGGCTGCTTTGTGGCCCAGAAGAACATGGAGCTGATCCGGGAGGAACACCTGAAGGAGATTGAGGACCATATGCGGCGGATCCGCACGCTTTCCGCCGCCTGTCACATCACAGACGAGGAGCTCCGGGAGCTCTACCGCGTCATCAGCCAGGAGGAGACACCATGAACAACGCCATCGAACTGAGCCATGTGACCAAAACCTATCCCACCTTCGCCCTGCGGGATCTGTCCCTGACGCTGCCCACCGGCTGCATCATGGGTCTGGTGGGCGAAAACGGCGCGGGCAAATCCACCACATTGCGGCTCATTATGAACACCATCACCCGGGACAGCGGCGAGATCACCGTCCTGGGCCAGGACAACCGCTCCGACGCCTTCCGGGAACTGAAAAACGACATCGGCGTGGTGCTGGACGAGGCCTACTTCCCGGAGGTCCTCAACCCCCGGCAGGTGGGCCAGGTGATGGCCCAGACCTACACCCGCTGGGATGAGGACACCTACGCCGGCTATGTGGACCGGTTCGCCCTGCCCTGGAAGCAGCGCTTCAAGGACTTCTCCCGGGGCATGAAGATGAAGCTGGCCATTGCCGTGGCCCTGAGCCACAGTCCCCGGCTTTTGCTGCTGGACGAGGCCACCAGCGGTCTCGACCCCATGATCCGGGACGAGATTTTGGAGACCTTCTCCGAGTTCACCCGGGATGAGAGCCATTCCGTGCTCCTCTCCTCCCACATTGTCTCGGACCTGGAGAAGATCTGCGACTACATCGCCTTCCTCCACCGGGGACGGCTGGTGCTGTGCGAGGAGAAGGACGCCCTGCTGGACGGCTGCGCCATCGTCAAATGCACCCGGGCCCAGCTTTCCGACCTGCCGGAGGAGGCGGTGCTGGGGATGGAGCAATCCCCCTACGGCGTCCGGGCCCTGGTGCGGCGGGAGCTGGTCTCCCCCGTCTTTTCCCCAGAGCGGCCCACTTTGGAGGATATCATTTTGTTTCTGGCGAAAGGAGAAGAACAACGATGAAGGGTCTTTTACTGAAGGATGTCTATGTGCTCACCGCCCAGATGCGGTTTTTCCTGGTGCTGATCCTGCTCTTTGCCGTCATCCCCTCGTACAGCATGAGCGGCTTTGCCATTATCTACGCCGCCATGCTGCCCTACACCTCCATCGCCTACGACGAGCGGTCCAAGTGGGACCAGCTGGCGGGGATGATGCCCTACTCCACCCGTCAGGTGGTGCTGTCCAAGTTTATGCTGGGCTATCTGTGCGTGGCCATCGCCACCGCCGTCAGCCTTCTGTCCGCCCTGGTGATCCCCGGCGGAAAGGCCTCCCCCTCCTCTTTGCTGACCGCCGCCTGTGTGGCCCTGACCATCATGGCAGTGACGCTGCCCTTCATGCTCCGCTTCGGCGTGGAGCGGGGCCGGATGCTCTTCATCCTGGTCATCGTGGCAGCCGCCTGCGGGTCCATGACCGCCATGGAGACCATCAATGAAAGCGGCGCCGCATTGCCCCAGGTGCTGACCCTGGGCGCCCCCGTGCTGGCGGTGGCGGCCAACCTCATCTCCCTGCCCATCTCCTTCCGGGCCTATGCCCGCCGGAGCTTTTAAGGAGGCGCCCTATGGACCATCCCCTTCCGCCGCCGGCGCCCACCGCGCCCCAGAGCCCTCAGCCGGAGCTGACCGCCGACGACACCGGCGTGCTGGTGGCCCTGCTGGGGCTGCTGCTGTGGTGATCGGAAAGCCCCTGCCCCCCTTTCGACCCACATAGACGGCAAACCACCGGGCCTCTCCCCTGATGCACCAAGCCGCCGGACGCCAATGGCGTCCGGCGGCTTTCCCTTTCTCTTTCAAAATTTTTTCCTCCCCGCCCTTGACAAACCGCCCGGCATGTGTTAGTGTACTAATCACTTAATACAATAGAACAGTTCAAGGAGAAACGGAGGTGTGCCATGAACTGGTCATTGCGAGGAGATGCGCCCATCTACGCTCAGCTGGTGGAACAGATCAAGCAGGAGATCGTCTCCGGGGGATTCCCTCCGGGGCAGCGGCTGCCCTCGGTGCGGGATCTGGCCACGGAGGCCGGGGTGAACCCCAACACCATGCAGCGGGCGCTGGCGGAGCTGGAGCGGGACGGACTGGTGTACAGCCAGCGGACCGCCGGGCGGTTTGTAACGGAGGATAAGCTCATGATCGAACAGGCGAAATTGGGCCTGGCCCGGGAACAGATCCAGCAGTTTTTGCAGTCCATGTCCCGACTGGGCTATGAAAAAGCGGATATTGTGGCGCTTTTGCAAAAGGAAGGAGAACTGACATGCCAATCTTAGAGTGTAACGGCCTGACCAAGAGTTACGGTCACGCTCTGGCCCTGAGCGGAGTAAACCTGGCCATCGAGCCGGGGCGGATCGTGGGGCTGCTGGGCCCCAACGGCAGCGGCAAGACCACCCTCATCAAGCTGGCCAACGGATTGCTGACCCCCACCGCCGGGGAAATCCTCATCGATGGGATGGCCCCCTGCAAGGAGACCAAGAAGATCGTCTCCTATCTGCCGGAGCGGACCTATCTGTCCACCTGGATGAACGTCACCCAGCTGCTGGACTTTTTCTGTGACTTCTATTCCGACTTCCGCCGGGACGTGGCCCAGGAGATGCTCCAGCGTCTGGGCATCGACGAGCGGGCGCGCATCAAGCAGATGTCCAAGGGCACCCGGGAGAAGGTGCAGCTGATCCTGGTGATGAGCCGGAGTGCCCGGCTCTATCTGCTGGATGAGCCCATCGGCGGCGTGGACCCGGCCACCCGGGACTATATCCTCAGCACCATCATCAGCAATTACAGCCCCGACGCGGCGGTCATTATCTCCACCCACCTGATCGCCGACGTGGAGCAGGTGCTGGATGAGGTCATCTTTATCAACCAGGGCCAGATCATTCTCCAGTCCTCGGTGGACGACATCCGGGAGAAAAACGGCAAGACCGTGGACGCCCTGTTCCGGGAGGTATTCAGATGTTAGGAAAGCTTTTGAAGCATGAGTTCCGGGCCACTACCCGGGTCATGCTGCCGCTGTACCTGGTGCTGCTGGCCATCTCCCTGTGCGGCAACTTCGCCACCCGGATCATGGAACACAGCTCCAGCCAGCTTTTGAATCTGGTGGGCAGTCTGACCATCTTCGCCTTCTTCATCGGCCTCATCGCCGTGTCCCTCATGTCCTTTTTCCTGATGATCAGCCGGTTCCACAAGAACCTGCTCACCGACGAGGGCTATCTCATGTTCACCCTGCCGGTGTCGGTCCACGGGCTGATCTTCTCCAAGATCATCGTCTCCACCATCTGGTTCATCGCCACCGGCGTGGTGGATGTGCTGGCGTTTTTGTTCCTCTTCTTCCGGGTGGGCTATGTCCAGACCTTCTTCCAGGGGCTGGCGCGTCTGCTGGAGGATATGACCAGCTACTACGCCGTCAATCTCACCGCCCTGGGAGTAGAGCTGCTGATGCTGGGCATTCTCTCCTGCGCCGCACTGTGCCTGGTGGTGTACGCCTCTGCAGCTCTGGGCCACAGCTTTGCCAACCACAAGATCCTGCTGTCCTTCGCCTTCTTCTTCGGCTTCACCTGGGTCAGCCAGTTCATCAGCCTGGGCGGCATCCTGGTGCTGGACGGGATGGATTTCAACTTCTATCTCCTGGAGCACCTCTCCCCCGTGGCCCAGGTCCACATCATGCTCCTGGGCCTCATCCTGGCGGAGCTGGTCTACTGTGTGATTTTTTACATCATCACCGCTGTCACCTTGCAAAAACGCATCAATTTGGAGTAAACTAGGAAATGCGGCTCTGCCGGTCCGGGTCTGGACCGGCGGGGCCCTTTCCCCTGAATTTTTCTCGGCGGCTGGCCGGCAAGGAGGAACACGATGACAGGCTTTCTGGAGACCTATTTGGGCAAGCTGGTGGCGACGGCGGCCATGTCCATGCTGCCGGTGGTGGAGCTGCGGGGCGGCATCCCCTACGGCACCGCCCTGGGCCTGGACCCCTGGAGCGCCTTCTGGGCGGCGGTGGTGGGGAATATGCTGCCGGTGCCCTTTATCCTTCTGCTGATCCGCCGGGTGTTCGACTGGCTGCACCGGGGGCGCCTGGGCCCCACCATCTGCCGGCTGGAGCAGCGGGCCCACCTCAAGGGCCGGGTGGTGCAGAAGTACCGCCTGGCGGGGCTGGTGATTTTGGTAGCCATCCCCCTGCCGGGCACCGGCGCCTGGACCGGCGCACTGGTGGCGGCGCTGCTGGACATCCGCCTGCGCCACGCCTTCCCGGCCATTTTGCTGGGCGTGCTCATCGCCGGGCTGCTGATCTTGACACTGACCTACGGCGTCATCCACGTGGCCACCTGAGGCGCCCGCCGAAAAGGAAAAGGACCGTTCCCCCCAAGGGGAACGGTCCTTTTTTGTGCAGATTCAGGGCTCTTCCAGTCCCACGGCGCTTTCCACCGGCACCGACAATACGATGCCCTGGGCGGGGGTCTTGGAGCCGTGGTTGCGGTGGAGGGCCGTCAGGATCTCCCGCTTTTTTTCCCGGGTGGTAACGATGACCAGAAGCTCCTGCTCCTCCTGCAGCGACACGCCCCAGAAGCGCACCGCGTCCTCCATGCCCCGGCGCCGGCCCCGGAGGATGGTGCCTCCCGTGGCGCCGGCGGCCTTGGCGGTGTCCATCACCTCGTCGCTGAAGCCCTGGTTCACCGCCGCCAGAATCATGGTGTATTCGCTCTGCTCCGTCATGGTCTGTCCCTCCTTTTTTTCCTTCTCCGCTCCGATGACCGGCATCTGTCCCTCCAGCAGCCGGAGCACGCCGCCGGGCAATCCGCTGACCGGCACGGTGACGGCGATGCCGGCGCCCCGGCGCTTGAGCTGGAGCTCCCGGCCCAGAGCCTTGAGCAGCCCTCGTGCCGCCCGCCGGGGGATCAGGCTCAGGGACAGCGCCTTGGTGGTCTCCCCCAGGCCGCACAGGCTCAAAATCTCCGAGCTGGCCGTGCCCTGGCCCCGGAACTGATACTGGAAGGGCACATGGCCCCCCTGCAGCAGCCGGGACACCGCCGGCGCTGCCTCCGCGTCGGTGATGACCAGCAGCACCAGGGGCCGCGCAGGATTTTCCGCCATGTTCACTCCTCCTCCCATTCCACGATCTCATCGTCCTCAGGACGGGCCGCCGTCTCCGGAATGTCCTCCGGCGCCAGACGCAGACGCCGGGCATAGACCACGCCCATCACCTGCACCGCGATCAGCGGCGCCAGAGCCACCAGGGCCACCACGCCGAAGGCGTCGGTGACCACGTTGCCACCCACACCGGCGCAGGCCCCGATGGACAGCGGCAGCAGGAAGGTGGACGTCATGGGGCCGCTGGCCACGCCGCCGGAGTCGAAGGCGATGCCCACGAACACCTGGGGCACAAAGCGGGTCAGCACCAGGGCCAGCAGATAACCGGGGATCAGGATCCAATAGAGATGCAGTCCCGTCACCACCCGGACCATGGCAAGGCCCACGGACACGGACACGCCCACGGACAGACAAAGGTTCATGGCGTGCCGGGACACGGCGCCGTTGGTCAGGTCCTCCACCTGGTGGTTGAGCAGCTGCACCGCCGGCTCGGCCTTGACGATATAGTAGCCGATGAGCATTCCCACAGGCACCAATGCCCAGGGGCTGGACAAGGAGACCAGCTCCTGCCCCAGCAGGGCGCCCACCGGGGCAAAGCCCACGTTGACGCCGGTGAGGAACAGCACCAGTCCCAGGATGGTATAGACAAAGCCCACCACCATCTTCATCAGCTGGCGGCGGTGGTAGCGCCGGGTGAGCACCTGGAACACCACAAACACCCCCAGCACCGGGGCCACGGAGGAGAGCACCTCCCGGCCGTAGTGAGGCAGCTCCCGGGCAAAGGCCCGGACCACCTCCTGGGTGGTGGTCAGATGGGGGATGTCCACAGTGGTATAGGAGGCCTCCCCGGGATTTTGAAAGATGCCCAGCAGCAGCACCATCAAAATGGGTCCCACGCTGGAAAAGGCCACCAGGCCGAAGCTGTCGTCAGCGCCGTTTTTGTCGCTTCGGGTGGCGGAGAGGCCCACGCCCAGCGCCATGATGAAGGGCACGGTCATGGGGCCCGTGGTGACGCCGCCGGAGTCAAAGGCCACGGACAAGAAGTCCCCCGGCGCCGCCAGGGACAGCAAAAAGAGCAGCCCGTAGAGCACCCACAGCATCCGCCGCAGCGGGATGCCGAAGAGGATGCGCACCGCCGCCAGGGCCAGAAATACGCCCACGCCCGCCGCCACCGTCCAGATGAGCGTGGCGTTGGGCAGGGAGGGCACCTGGTTGGCCAGCACCTGAAGGTCCGGCTCGGCGATGGTGATGAGGGCGCCCATCACCAGGCACAGCGCCAGCGTCACCGGCAGGTGCCGGATCTTGAACAGCTGGGTGCCGATGCCCTCACCCAAGGGGGTCATGGCCATCTCCGCCCCCAGCTGGAACAGTCCCATGCCCAAGATCAGCAGCACCGCCCCGGTCAGAAACAGCAGCACGGTGCCCGTCTCCATGGGCACCAGGACCACGGTCAGTGCCAGTACGATGGCCGTGATGGGCACCACGGAGGACACAGATTCTTCGATTTTTTCCCGCAGTTTTTTGTTCAACCCTTCACCTCCGCACCAGTTTGGAACAAAACAGCGGCGGCCAAAAGCCGCCGCTGCGCAGGGACTTATCTCACCTGGGGCGCCTCCGTTTTCTCCGGAGCCTCCCCATTTTCTTTGTCTTTATTATATATAGAAACCGCCCTTTTCACAACCGAATTGGGCATTTCTTTAACAGTTTTTTTACTTTTCGCCCCGGTCCAGCACCAGCCGACCCTCGCTCCACACGGCCCGGATGGCCCCCTCCTGCCGCCGGTAGAGACACCGCTCCAGCCGCTCTCGGGCCGTCAGGGGATGGGGCTGGGGCAAGTCGCCGTCCTCCAGCACCAGGGCGTGGAGCTTCTCCCCCACGGCAAAGCCCGGGCCCGCCCCGAAGAAGGCCTGGCCGGCGCTGGTACCCAGGTACCAGGCCTCCGCCACCGTCAAAAAGGCCGGGTGAGCCGGGTCCGTCAGCTGGCGGATCTTGGAGGCGCGAATGGCGGAGGTCACCGCGTCGAACATGCTCAGATGGTCGCCCCCGGCAATGTCCGTGCCCAGGGCCACCTTCAGCCCCTCCTCCACCATGGCCCGCACCGGCGCCACGCCGGAGCAGACGTTCACGTTGGAGTCCGGGCAGTGGACCACGGTAACGCCGGCGTCCCGGATGGCCGCCCGCTCCCGGGCATCGGACCAGACGCAGTGGGCCATCAGTGTCCTATCGTTCCACAGCCCGTACTTGGCGTAGGTCTCCCAGTACTGTCCGCAGTCCGGGTGCAGCTCCCGGACCCATTCGATCTCCCGGTCATTTTCCGACAGGTGAGACTGGATGGGCAAGTCCCGCTCCGCTGCCGTGCGGCCCAGCCAGGCCATCAGCTCGTCGGTGCAGGAGGGGGTGAACCGGGGCGTCAGGATGGGCCGCAGGTGGGCAAAGTCGCCGCACCGCTCCAGCCACCGCTCCGTCTCCCGGATGGACTCCTCCGTGGTCTCCTGGAGATTCACGCCGCCGTTGCGGTCCATGTTCACCTTGCCCACATAGCCGGTGACCCCGGCCTTTTCCAGCTCCTCCATCAAGATGAGGGTGGCGTCGGTGTGGAGGGAGGAGAACATGCACACCCTGGTGGTGCCGCAGGCGATCAGCTCCCGGGCAAGCTTCCGGTAGACCTCCCGGGCATAGTCCGGGTCGGCGAACCGGGCCTCAGCGGGGAAGGTATAGGTGTTCAGCCAGTCCAGCAGGGGCAGGTCCATACCCATGCCCAGCATGGGATACTGGGGGGCGTGGAGGTGGAGGTCCGCAAAGGCGGGCACCACCAGCGCCTCCCCGTAGTCCGTCACGGGGCAGGCGGCATACTCCTCCGGCAGGCGGTCCCACAGCCCCTGGATGACCCCGTCCGCCAGCACCAGAAAGCTCCCTTCCCGCACCCGGAGCGCCCCAAAAGTGGGTGCGTCCACAAAGCAGCCTTTTAGCACACGGATTTCCATATGCTCCCTCCTTTTCCAAAAAAAGGCGCCTGGTCACAGCGAAAAATCCCCGCTGCACCGGACGCCTGCGGCGGAACCGAAGGCTCCGTCCCAAGGGCGCGCCGTCCTCATCAAAGGGGTGCGCCCGCTCTTATTTGCATTTTCTCATTTCATTGTACCGGCCCGGGGCACAAATGTCAAGGCAGGGCCTAGTCCCCACTTCCGGGGTCGGCGGGCACCAGGTAGTCGTCCACGTCAAAGGGACAGCCCCGGCGGTAGACATCCCGGTCCGCCTCCGTGATGGGCCGCACCACCCGGCAGGGGTTCCCCGCCGCCACCACGTTGGGCGGCAAATCCCTGGTGACGACGCTGCCGGCGGCCACCACTGTGCCCGCTCCGATGGTCACGCCGCCCAAAATCACCACGCTGCCCCCCAGCCACACATCGCTGCCGATGTCCACCCCCTGGCCGTACTCGTAGCCGGAGCGGCGGGCGTCGGGGTGGATGGGGTGGCCCACGGCGTAAATGGACACGTTGGGCCCCATGAGCACGTTGTCACCGATCTTTACCTGCCCCACGTCCAGCACCGTCAGGTTGTAGTTGGCAAAGAAGTTCTTCCCCACGTGGATGTTTTTGCCGTAGTCGCAGTGGAAGGGGGCCTCGACCCACGCCCCATCTCCCGCGGTGCCCAGAATGTCCCGCAATGTCGCTTTAATCTCCTCCGTCTGGTCCGGGGAGAGGTGGTTGAAGCGGAAAATACGCCGCTTGTTCTCCGCCCGCAGCTCCTCCAGGCCGTCCTTCCAGGGCTTATAGGGCAGCCCTGCCGCCATGCGCTCCTTGTGGTCCATGTCTCTCCGTCCTCTCTTCCCCCGGCGGGGGTGCTGGTGCGATTATAGCCCGGCGGAGAAAAAAAGGCAACCAAAGCGCCGCTTTTGCCCCTTTCCCCGGGTATGTTTGCCCGGGAGGGCGCATATATCTCACACAGGACTACCGGCTGATGGGAGTGTTGTGATTTTGAAAGGCGACATGGAAGAGCGGGCCCAGAGCCTGGCGCTGTACATCATAGAAAACCGGACCACGGTCCGGGCGGCGGCACAGAAATTCGGAATCAGCAAATCCACCGTCCACAAGGACATCTCCGAGCGGCTGCCGCTGTTTGACCGGGCGCTGTACCTGCAGGTCAAGGAGGTGCTGGACGAGAACAAGGCCCAGCGCCACATCCGCGGCGGCATCGCCACCCGGAAAAAATACCGGGGCCAGTGACCGGCCCGCTCCGGCGCGCATATACTGAAGCAGACCAAGACAAAGGGGAGGAACCTTCATGGCAAATCGAACCTGCCGCCGCTGCGGCGCCCGGGTGACGGAGGCCACCGCCAGCGCTGCCCCACGCACCGAGCCCACGGAGCCGGTGATGCGCCGCTGGCCCCATCCGGTGGAGTGTACCCCGGCCCCGGTGCCGGACCCCATGCTCCACTACATACGCTGCGCCCTGACCTACCAGAACGAACTGCTGTGCGAGATCAAGACCCTCCTGGAAGAGCTGGCGCTCTCCCGGGAGGAGGGCTGAAAACGGGGCCTCGCCGGCCCCGTTTTCCCCGCGCCGGCGCCTGACGTCAAATTGTTTCCACTTTGCATCCTTTTTTTACTTGTACTTTGGGACGAGACCTTGTATAATGACAAAGTATTATGTCAATCAAAGCGGAACACCCCGCAAAAAAGAGGTTACTACATGGAAACGAGACGTAAAAGACGCCGGCGCAGACGGGCCGGCCCGGTCCTGCTGACCATTTTATTCGTGGCCGTGGCTTTGGTGGCCGGCTACAAGTGCCTGGTGCGCCCGCCGGAAACGGACGTGCCCTCCAGCGATCTGGAGGCAAGCTCCAACGAGGAGGTCCAGACCTCCGCCAACAGCCGCAAGGACTACTTTTACACCATCCTGGTCTACGGCACCGACGACGACAACGGCGGCTCCGACACCAATATTCTGGTGGGCTTTGACGGAGAAAACGGCACCGTCAACTGCGTCAGCATCCCCCGGGACACCGCCATCCATCTGAATGGCCAGACCCCCAAGTTCAACTACGCCTTCAACAGTGGCGGCCATGAGCAGGCCCGGGAGTCCGCCGGCGACATGCTGGGCATTCCCGTGGACTTTTACGTGGGCGTGGACCTGCAGGCCTTCGTGGAGCTGGTGGACACCATCGGCGGCGTGGACTTTGAGGTGCCCATCAACATGAACTACGACGACCCCTATCAGGACCTCTCCATCCATTTCAGCAAGGGGATGCAGCACCTGGACGGCGAGGACGCGCTGAAGGTGGTTCGCTTCCGCCACAACAACGACGGCTCTGGCTACGGCACCGAGGACATCGGCCGCATCAGCACCCAGCAGGCCTTCCTCAAGACCGTGGCCCAGAAGATGCTTCAGCCCGGAAACCTGGTGAAGGTGGGTGACTACGCCAAGATCTTCCAGCAGTATGTGGACACCAACCTCAAGCTCAGCGACATGGCCTGGTTCGGCGAGCAGCTCATCGGCATGGGCACCGGCAACGTCAGCTTCTACACCCTGCCCGGCGCCTGGTCCGACAGCCGCAACCGCTACATCCTGGACCCTGACGCCACCCTGGACATGGTCAACCGCTGCCTCAACCCCTATGTGACCGACCGGACGGCGGAGGATCTGGACCTGGTGTTGTAAGAAAGCCCCGCTGCGGAAAGGAGAAGCCATGAAACGACGCATTCTTGCTCTTATGCTGGCCCTGGCGCTGACTGCGGCTTTGTGTGTCCCGGCTCTGGCCGCTGTCGACTCCACCGCCAACTTTGTCCCCGTCCGGACCTACTCTGGACAGTTCTCCGATCTGAGCCCCGCCTCGGCCCACTACGAAAATGTCAAGGCGCTGTATGAATACGGCCTCTCCCAGGGCAAGGGCGACGGCCGCTACGGTATGGACGAGCCCATGCAGGTGGGGGAGATCCTCATCTTTGCCGCCCGAATCCGCAGCCTCTACCGCACCGGTGACCCGGAAGCTGGCGCCCAGGCCCACGCCGGGGAGGGCAGCGGCACCTGGGGCCCCTATCTTGCCTACCTCCAGGCGGAGGGCGTGGTGGGGGACGAGCTCACCGCCACCTGCGGCAGCGCCGCCACCCGGGCCCAGGTTGCCCACGTGCTGGCTAACACCCTGCCCACCTCGGCTCTGAGCCCCATCAATGACGCGGTGGTCACCGAGGGGTACGCCCTGGGACTCTATATCACCGACGTCACCGAGTACACCCCCTATCAGCGGGATATCCTCCAGCTCTATCGCCTGGGTCTGTCCCAGGGCAGCGACGCCAAGGGCAGCTTCCGTCCCTCCACCCCCATCACCCGGGCGGAGGCCGCCTCCATGCTCACCCGCATGGTGGACAAGGACCTGCGGCTGACCCTCCACTGGGACCTGAGCGGCTTTGTCAGCGCCCAGGGCACCACCCTGGGGGACCTGGTGGAGGCGGGCACCCTGGTGACCGCTCCTGAAACCGACGCGGAGATGGACAGCTCCATCCGCTATATGCTCTCCCGCAATGAGCACGTTCTGAACCTGCGCTACTCCGGCCTCACGGCGGCCAAGGCCAACGCCGTGATGAATCAGGCCCTGGCCATCGTCAAGGACTACTGCGAGCAGATGTACAACTCCGTCAGCTGCACCTACGACCTGAAAAAGGGCACCATGCGGCTGACCTTCGGCTGCTCCGGCGCCACGGCCACAGAGCTGGCGGCCTACCGGCAGGAGGCCATGGCCACCGCTATCGCCGTCCACGACCAGCTCTGGCAGTCGGGCACTCTTCATGCGGGCATGACCCAAAAGGAGATCGCCCGGGTGTATTTTGAATGGATCTGCCGCAACTGCGTCTACGACGACGGCGCCGATCCCTACTCCCTGAGCCACATCGCCTATTCCCTGTTCCACTCCGGCACGGCGGTGTGCGACGGCTACACCGGCGCCTACAACCTGCTTTTGAACCTGGAGGGCATCTCCTGCTGGACCCAGTCCAACACCAATCACATCTGGACCGTGGCGGAGCTGGACGGCACCGTGTGCCACATCGACACCACCTGGGGCGACAGCTCCAGCGCCGTTCAGTACCAGTACTTCGCCATGACCCCCTCCCAGTCCTGGAGCGTCCACCGCTGGTAAAGGACGCCTCTCCCCAGCTCTGACCCGGGGACCCACGCAGTATAAGAAAAGCGCCCGGCGCGGAAGCTTCCGCGCCGGGCGCTTTTTGTCTTCTTTGGGCTCATCAGGGCCGCCGGGCAGGTGCTTTCCCCGCTTACTTGCCCTGAATCTCCTCAGGCCGAATGTTGGTCACCTGGCCATAGATGCAAAGGGCGTCCAGATAGCCGCCCTCACGGTAGCCGAACACATGCCATTCCAGCTCCGGGAAGTGCATCAGATCCCCCTCGTGGAGCTCCACGGTATACTCCAGGGAGTCCTTGGCGGAGCCGTATTTCACATAGGCGTCCCGGCAGGAGAGCACCACCACCGACTCCTCGGCGTGGTTATGGGGCTCCATGGGACCGCTTTCGGCGGAATAGTGGCAGAAGCTGACGGTCATTTTTTCGCTGGCCACGGCGGAGTTGCGCCCCACCGCGTTCTGCACCACCCGGCCGGGCAGGCAATTTTTGGCAATGTCCTCTCGCTTGACAAAATCCATCGTGGTACCTCCTGTTGATTCCGGTCCGGTCCCGGCAGATTCCGCCGGGCCGGAGGTTCTATGTGAAAAAGCCCTCCGGGGCTTTTTCTTCCCGTGTCCTCTCAGGCCATCAGCTCCGCCATCTCCTCCTCGCTGGGGATGGAGAAGTGGGCGCCGAAGCGGCTGCCGCAGAGGTTGGCGGCGGCGTAGGCGATCTCCGCCGCCCGTTCCGGCTCCATGCCCATCACATGGCAGCCCGCAAAGACCCCCGCCAGGGTGTCGTCCATGGCGGAGGCGTCAATAAGTTGGTAGTCCCGTGGCGCCTCCAGGGTCCTGGTGCCGCCGTTGGTGGCGGCCAGCAGAAAGCGGGACTTCATATGGACCAGCACCGCCTGTCGCACCCCGTGCTTGAGGAGCAGACCCGTGGCGATGCGGGCGCTTTTCAGGTTGGTGATCTCGATGCCCGCCAGGGTGGCCGCCTCCCGAGAATCCAGCACCAGGATGTCGATCAGGCTCAAAAGCTCGTCGGAAAGAGGCCGGGACTGATAGGCCACCAGCATCACCTCGGTGCCGTGGCTCCTGGCCAGCTCCATGGCCAGCACCGCGGAGTCAAAGGGAATGCCGAAACCCACCACCAGCAGCTTGGCCCCGGCGATCTGGGGCTCTAAGGAGCGGATATAGGCCTCATCCAGGCAGGCGTTGGCCCCCACGATGTCCCAGTAGGTGTTCTCCTGGCCCGCGGAGGACAGGATGAGGGACAGGCCCGTGCTGGCCTTCTCCGTCACCTGCACAAGAGAACTGTCGGTCTTTTCCCCGGCCAGGGACTCCTGGAGCTGGCGGCCGAAGGAATCGGTGCCCACCATGCCCGCCAGGGCCACCGGCACGCCCAGCCGGGCCGCGGCGGAGGCCTCGTTGTTGCCGTTGCCGCCGGGGGAGAGGCAGAAGGAGTCGGCGTACTTCTTCCGGCCGGTCTGATGCAGGTCCTTCTGCTCCAAAATCAGGTCCATATTCAAATTGGCGATGACCAGAATGTCCTTTGCCTCACTCATTGCAGTGATCCTCTCTTCACCAGCTTGGGCTCCACCTCCACCCGGGGCGGCAGCGTCTGCTCGTCTTCCAGGTGGTGCACCAGGCTCTGGGCCCCCACCATGCCCATCTGATAGCCGGAGGGGGCGGCCACGGACAGCGGCGGCGCCGTCAGGGTGGCCAGGGTGGAATTCTCCAGGCACAGCACGGACACCTCTTCCGGCACCCGGCGGCCCAGCTTATGCAGCAGCTGCACGACGGTGGCGGCGGTGAGGCCGTCCCGAATCATCAAACACTCCGGCGCCTCCGGCGTTCCCAGCAGCGTCTCCAGCCGCTCCCAGGCCTGGCGGTGGGTCAGGGACAGGTACTCCGCCTGCGTGCCTTTCTCCTCCAGCACCTGGCAGAAGGACCCGTATACCGTGTCCTCCTCCTGCCCCGGCAGCTCCTCGCCGCCGCACAGGTAGAGAAAGCGGCTCTTGCCGGTCTCCCGCAGCGTCCGGGCCGCCAGGGCGCCGGCTGCCGCCGCGTCCAAGCACACCACGGCCTGCTGCCCGTTTTCCGGCAGGGTGCCCTCCCCCACTAAAACCAATGGCAGGTCCGGCAGCTGCTCCTGCTCCGAGAGCATGGCCCCGCAGCCGATAAACACCACGCCGCAGGCCCGCAGGGCGGGCAGCGTCTCCAACAGCTCCTGGCAGCAGGCGCGGTCGTGGTCCACATTAAATAAAAGCGGGAGGTATCCGCTGATGCTCAGCACATCCTCCACCCCTCGCAGCACATCCATACAGCAGGGATCGGACAGGTCCTGCACGCACACCGCCACCAGAGACAGATTCTTCTTCCCCGGCGCATGCTGCAAGGTGCTGCTGTGATATTGCAGCTCCTCCATGGCCGCGTAGACCTTCTTCTGGGTGCTCTCCGTCACCGGCACGTTTCCTGCCAGGACACGGGATACGGTTGCAATGCTGACTCCGGCGGCCTTGGCCACATCCTTCATAGTCGTCATGTTCGGATCATCCTTTTCCGGCAGGGGAAAATCGTTCACTTTTTTCCCCCAATTCACCGTTTTTTCTATTATAATCACGGAATATCACAGTTGTCAACAGAAATACATTGGTCTTTCAAATTCAATTTGAAATGTTTTCATCTAATCTGAAAATTTTATCAAGCCGAATGAAAATATTTGAAACTCCCCATTGACAATCTATGAAAGAGCCGCTATACTTCGTATCGAACTTTGCAGGCAGGCCCGGCCTGCCGGAAAATGGAGAGGGGATGAGCGTCTTGACACAGAATTTGGACTGCCTGTTCATAGGCTCCAGCACCAAGGATATTTTGATGGTGGTGGATGCGCCGCCGGCCAGCGACCAGCGCATTTCCGCCAGTCATTTCACCATCACCTGCGGCGGCGTGTCCAACATTGCCGGCGCGGCACATCAGAACCTGGGCGGCGTCACCGGCGTCATCTCCGCCGTGGGCGGTGACGAGACCAGCGACTTCATCCGCCAGTTTCAGAAGGAGCAGGGCTTTGCCTACACCAAGCTCTTCACCTTCCCCGACCAGTTCTCCTCCACCAGCCTGGTACAGGTGGAGAAAAACGGCAAGCGGTGTCTGACCTGCTTTGGCGGGTGCATCGACTGTCTGACCTTTGACATGCTGGACAAGGACCTCTTCCACCACACCCGGATGGTCCATCTGGGGGTCATGCGGCCGGAGCTGATGCTGGAGATCTGCCGGTACTGCAAGGAAAACACCCAGGCCCTGATCTCCATCGACTCGGGCAACCTTTCCCGGGAAAACACGGACCTGCTGCTGCCCTACACGGACATCTTCATTCCCGACAACAAGACCGTGGCCAAGACCCTGGGGGGCAGCGTGGAGGACGCCTGCCGCTACTACATCTCCCACGGCGCCAAGATCGCCTGCGTCACCTCCGGCGAGGAGGGCACCTGCGCCTTTGACGGCACGCAGATGTACCACATCGGTGCCCCCAAGGTCCACGTGCTGGACACCACCGGCGCCGGTGACAACTTCCACGGCGCCTTCCTCTACTGCCTGGGCCAGGGCATGGAGCTGCCCCAGGCGGTGAAATTCGCCAACATCTACGCCAGCCTCACCTGCGAGGGCCTGGGCGGCCACACGGTGGTCCCCACCCGGGAGCAGGTCATGGCCCGGTTCGACACCATCTGACCCATTTCCCTGTCGTTTGACAGCACAATTTTGACTTGATTGATAGAAAGGACGCGATCACAATGGCACTGGTAACCATGCGTGAGGTTCTCGCCTGGGCGGAGGAGCGAAAGGTGGCCATCCCCGCCTTCAACGTGGACACCCTGGAGATCGGACAGGCGCTGCTGGAGACGGTGGAGGCGGAGCAGTGCCCCGCCATCATCGCCGTGGGACAGGCCGCCATCCGGGACGGCAAGCTGGAGGCCCTGGGGAAGATCGTCTCCCACCTGGCCCACGACGTATCCGTGCCCGTGGTGCTCCATCTGGACCACGGCCAGAGCGTGGAGCAGGTGGTCCAGGCCCTGTGCGCCGGATTCACCTCGGTGATGATCGACGGTTCCCGCCTCTCTTTGGCGGACAACATCGCCGTGACCCGTCAGGTGGTCCAGATCGCCGGCGCCGTGGGGGCCTCGGTGGAAGCGGAGCTGGGCGCCATTCTGGGCGTTGAGGACAACATCGCCCACGACGACTCCAAGCCCTTCCTGGTGCGGGTCCAGGATGTGGTGGATTTCACCAGCGCGGTGCAGGTGGACGCTTTGGCGGTGGGCATCGGCAACGCCCACGGCCTCTACAAGGGCCGGCCCAATCTGGACTTCCAGCGGCTGCAGGAGGTCAAGGACGTCACCGACGTGCCTCTGGTGCTCCACGGCGGCTCCGGCATCCCCGGCGATATGATCCAAACCGCCATCGAGATCGGCATTCGCAAGATCAACGTGGCCACGGAGATCCGCATGGCCTACGTCCAGGGGATGCTCAGCGCCTCCGCGGGCGGCGACTACTATGAGATGGTCACCGCAGGCAAGGATGCTGTCCGCCAAATGGCCAAGTCCAAAATCGACCTCTTCCTGCGCAGATAACCCTGTCTCTCCCTGCATTTTTCTGTCCGGACCGGTTTTCACCGGTCCGGATTTTTTCTGTTTGGAGTACTTTTTTGCGTTTTTCCGCTCCTTTTTGTTTGATGAAATTTTCAGAAAATGAAAATGTAATGTTTTTTCTTACACCTTTCCATAAATTTTTTCCATATATCAAGTGCATTTTGCACATATGTTTTTTCATTTTTTGTTCACAACTCTGATTTTATATGGGGCCTTTCTAATTTATCTTGACTTTGAAGTGGGCAATTTGTATCATATCTTTAGCGTAATTCTTCTGTTTCTTGTGAAGTTTTGAACGGTGTCTCAGGTATTTTCTGGTATTTTGTTAGAAATGTGACATTTGTTCAAAATTTTTTTATTTTTACAAAGCTTTTGTTCTGTATGTAATGCCTTTGCTTTCCCATTTCTCAAGGAGCAATCGGTCCGGGACACACCGCTTGCGGCGCTGCCCGCCGGATCTTGCTAATATTTATCACCAGAAAGGAAGATACAGATGAAGAAAAGCCTCGCACTTGTATTGGCCATGCTGATGCTGGTAGCCTGCCTGACCGGCTGCGGCAGCAGCTCCAGCGGCGGCAGCACTGCCGAGGGCGGCAGCGACTACCCCACCAAGAACGTCAACGTCATTGTTCCCTTTGCCGCAGGCGGCAACACCGACATGTCCATCCGCGCTCTGCTGAACACCGCCACCGAACAGGACGGTGCCTACACCTTCGTGGTGGACAACAAGACCGGTAACTCCGGCCTGATCGGCATGGAGGCTCTGGCTGAGGCCGACCCTGACGGCTACACCCTGGGCGCCACCTGCATCGACCTGATGCTGCATATCTGCTTCGGCCGCACTGAGATCACCATGGACAACTTCATTCCCATCGCCGCCACCATGGCTGACCCCTATGCTCTGATCATCAGCTCCTCCAACCCCAACTTCTCCACCCTGGAAGAGTTCGTGGACTATGCCAAGGCCAATCCCGGTGCCATCAAGGTGGGCGACTCCGGCGTGGGCGCTGCCCCCAACGTGGCTGCCAAGGCCTTTGAGAAGTACTTCGGCATCACCTTCGACATCTATACTTACGACGGCTCCGCCGACTGCGTCACCGCCATTGAGAGCGGCGAGATCGACGCCACCTTCACCCAGCCCACTCCCGCTGTGGCTTCTCTGAACGCCGGCACCCTGTCCATGATCGGCGTGCTCAGCGATGTGCGCCTGGCCGCCTTCCCCGATGCCCCCACCGTCATGGAGGTCTATGGTGAGGAGTACGACCTGGTCATGAAGGGTTGGGTCGCCCTGACCGCTCCCGCCGGCACCCCCGACGAGATCGTGGACACCCTCAGCACCCTGATGGGCAAGGCTCTGGAGACCGACGACTACAAGGCTCAGATCGAGTCCTTGGGCATGGAGTACCTGGTGCTCTACGGCGACGAGTTGGCCACCTTCCTGGATGAGCAGATGGCCTTCTATCAGGAAGTCTGCGCTGACATCGACATCAACGCCTGATTTTTCACCCCTACTCCCCATCTGAAATCTGTATAGCGAAAAGGACGCCCGGCGATTGCGGCATGGCCCTTTTGCCGGGCGCCTTTTTCCCAGAGCCGTTAAAAATTCGGAAAGAACCCCGCTTTTTTTGTTAGCATTTCGTTTTGTTTTAGAGAGAAAAAGTTCCCCCATCTTTTGGCTCCCAAGCGCTCCTGGAGGTTGTTCGTATGAAAAAATACAACTACATCGTCTCGGTGGTGATGCTGGCTCTGGCGGGCTACATCTTCTACGAGACGAGCACCTATGACATCGGCACATCCGCCCAGAAAAACCCCGCCATCTGGCCCCAGTTCCTGGCGGTGGCTCTGGCGGTGCTTTCCGTCGCCCTGATCGTCCAGACGATTTTCAGCCGCGATCCGGAAATGAAAAAGGAAATCATCGACTGGAAAGGTCCCGGCATGAAGAAGGTCTATATCATGCTGGCCCTGCTGGTCGTCTTCGTTGTTCTCATGAAGATCTTCGGCATGCTCATCGCGCTGTTCCTGCTGATCCCTGCCATCGAGTGGGTCATGGGCTGCCGCAGCAAGGTTATGCTCATCGCCCTGCCTGTGGGTCTGGTGGCCTTCGTCTACGTCTTCTTCGTGGTCGTCATGAAGCTGACCCTGCCGGCTCCCATCTGGGCCTGAGAAAAGGAGGTATCGCAATACTATGAATGTTGAAGCTGTCTCCCTGGCATTTGCGGCGGTCTTTACGCCCTACAACATGCTGGTGGTGGCCGGCGGTACCATTCTGGGCATTTTCATCGGCGC
>CDTY01048324.1_pt1 | contig 41881 bp, 46 predicted proteins | sample 557731 | NCBI WGS metagenome assembly CDTY01 (sample SAMEA3182101, study PRJEB8094) | gut metagenome | biome: human; feature: gut; material: Stool; isolation source: human stool | place: Canada | collected 2013-02-12
TAACGGGAGAACCTGACTACTTAAATTCCATGCTTGTCGCAGAAATCCCAACGGATATTGCGGTTGATGAATGCAATATTTTATCCAGCAGCCTTTCGCAGGTCAGTTATATTCTTCGCATTATCCCCTCTGAACCAATGGAGCAGTTGTTTGGTACAGCTCAGCAAAAAGTAATTGTGCAAGAGGTTTATGCTGGTGCTGACGTTCAGCCCGGTGATGAAATCTATATTACATCAAACCATTGGAGTATTTATTTGGACAATGGCGAACGAACTATTGGACGGGGATTTGTGAATGTTTTGGATGTTGGAAAAGAATATTTGATTTTCTGCACAGGCACAGTTGTAATGCCGGATCTGAGCATCCCAGTTTACAGGCTTTATGATCAATCACGCATCTGTCCAGTATTTTGCTATGAGGATAAGCACAACTTCGTTATACCCACATCGGCAGGCTCAACCTATGTAGAGTATTACAGAGTCAAGGACAATGAGTTTTTTGCTTGTTCTGATGAAGGTATGACTGCCTGGAGCAATCTAAAATCATTGATGCTCAGATTATATTCACAGACAAAGTAATAAACGGCTACATCACTATGTTTACGAGGATTAAATAGTAAACGTTGCTCGTTTGGAAAAGATATCATCACTGCATAGATTAACAAGAAAAAGCAGCGGCCATTGTTACTAGCCGCTGCTTTTCTATTTCAGGTGTTGCTCTGTAATGGGAGAGCTTTATATAACATACCTGCCCTTCCCTGCGTTAGTGCGTAGTCACTAACCTGGCAAAAATTGAACCAAAATGCAACTCTGTACGCCCATAGTGCAACTTGCGTTTCTGATGTTGAAAATGGCTAAAAACATTTCTTATAATATCAAAAAGGGGGTGAACCCATTTGAAAATTGTATTGAATGAGCGATCAGATATTCAGGAAATTGAAGTTATCATAAATTGTACTTCGAATAATGAAACCGTACAAAAAATTGTATCTTCTTTATCTGCCATAGATATAAAACTGACTTGCCACAGAGGTAATGAAGTATTCCAACTTGAACCTGCAGATATTCTATATATTGAGTCTGTGGATAGAAGGACTTTTCTTTATACAGAACAGCAGATTTTTGAAACAGAACAGCGTTTATATGAACTGGAGTCGCACTTGGAAAAATGCTCTTTTTTTCGAGCATCAAAGGCAATCATCATCAATTTACAACGAGTACAATCGTTACGTCCAGAGTTGGGGGCAAGACTTTTGCTTACAATGGATAACAAAGAAAAGATCGTCGTATCTCGGCAGTATGCAAAACCGATTAAAAAAGCTTTGGGGGTGATTTGAGTGCGTAAAAATCGGACAACAATCTTAAATATGTTAAGTTTCTTCTTTTCTGCATTTGGAGTTCTTATATTCCTCTTTTTTGTTCGTGGCCTTTTCCCGGATTCTGGTGGTCTGGTAGGAATATCACTATTCCATATTTTGCTTTGTATGGGCATTGCTTTCGTATTGACGCTTTCTCATACTGTAATTACAAGTGAATATTTGGATCAATACTTTTCTATAAAATCCAGAGTTATTTTTTGCGGAATTCTCTGCACAATCGCACTTGGAGTACTCACTGTTTATTATGGCATTCCATCGCTTATTGTATTGATAATGGGGTTTGAAAATACACTATCGTCTACTTTAATCTGGGTAATTGCGTTTGTTTTCTGCTTCATTCTGACGATACTGCTCTATTGTTTGGTTGAAAGGAATTTCCAAAGTATAGGGAAAAAATATGATAAAGCTCTTTCCGCATACAAAAAGAAAGCGGGGGCCAATAAATGAAATTGACAATTTCAAATATCAGTAAATCGTTCAAAAAAAGAATTGCGCTTCAAAACATTTCTTTTGAGTTGCAGCCTGGGATTTATGGGTTACTTGGACCAAACGGAGCTGGAAAAACAAGCCTTATGAAAATTATAGCTGACATCATGGTTCCAACCTCGGGAGAGGTTTCCTTGGACGGAACACCTGTCAAAGAATTAGGCGAGAATTATCGAAATCTCCTTGGATATATGCCGCAAAATCTGGGGGTATATCGTGATTTTACAGCGGAGCAGTATTTACTATATGTCGCCGCCTTAAAAGGGCTTCCACCAAAGGACACTCAAGAGAAGGTATATGAGCAGTTAAAAAAGGTTGGATTAGAGCAGTCTGCAAAAGATAAATTAAAGACGTTTTCAGGGGGTATGATCCGCCGGATTGGGATTGCTCAAACTCTGCTTAATTCTCCAATGATCTTGTTGCTGGACGAACCAACAGCAGGGTTAGATCCGCAAGAGCGGATACGATTACGAAATATTCTGTCCGGTCTATCGGAACATTGTATAGTTGTTTTGTCAACGCACATTGTGTCTGATGTTGAGTTAATTGCAGATAAAGTCATTTTATTAAATAACGGAACACTTTTAGCTGCTGATAGGGTGAACGATCTTCTTCATAACCTAAAGGGCATGGTTTGGTCTTTCTGTTTATCATCAAAAACTGAACTTCAAGAAATGTCTGACGAGTGCTTGATTGGTAATGTGATTCAGAACGACTGTGATATTCAAGTGAGGGTTGTATCTCGCAACAAACCGCATAAAAATGCCGTTTCTTTGCCCCCTACAATGGAAGATTTATACCTATTTTATTTTCAAGGAGGGGATACGCATTGAGTTTGTTGGTAAAGTTAGAACTTCAAAAACTAATCCGTCGAAAGTATCTATTCGTTGGTGCTATTCTCTTAATCATCTATACTTTATTTTGGTTTTTTGTCTGTGCGGTCAATCACGCAGCGACATTTCCCACACATACTGAAACTGGGCGTCTTTTGGAAGGTAGACAGGCCGCGCTTTACAATAAGGTTTTATACGAGCAATACGCCGGTGAATTGACCGATGAAAAAGTAGCCGAAATATTAGATGACTTTCAAACTTTGAGGAACCGTTACGAAGCCACTCACAGCGATTTATTCAATGCCCCCCTAATATACGAGGATTTTTCGATGTTCAAAGCAGCAGACGAGAACGCTTTTGAAAAATCATTATCTCAATATGGGTATATCAGCGTTAATTCATCAGATATTCCAAACTTTGATACTCCTCTTTATTTCACATTTTCAAGTACATGGGAAACCGCAGCCGACATTTTTTATAATGGCAGTTTTGGGATTGGTCTCTTGCTTTTAATTGCATTGGCTCCTTTGTTTGCCGAGGAATACAGCAGCGGGGCCGCAGGAGTTATTCTAACGACCCGATACGGAAAGAACAAAATTATTGCTGCAAAATGTATTGTGTCGCTGATTATTGCTACGGTAGCTGTAATTCTCTTTGCTGTATTTGTAATATCACTTTGTGGTATATTCTTTGGTGGATTTACAGGGTGGCAAGCTGATATACAAACACAATTTGGCTCGTTGCTTATGCCTGTACCTCTACGAATGAATAATCTGCAATTTTTTATGTTTTCCATTTTAATGTATTGGTTATCCGCCATCGGAGTGGCCGCTTTGATTTGCTGCTGTTCTGCCTTTTGTAAGAGATCTTTATCCGCTTTTGTGGCAAGCACCGCTATTTATGCTGTTCCATACTTTATTAGGCAATTTGGCATTGGAGGAACAGCAGTTGGAGAATTGATGCTTCTATTTCCAGTTTGTTCAGCAAAAGTGCAACAGGTTGTGCGAACTTCCGAGCATAAGATGATTGACCTTTTGCCTCTTACCTGTGAAATGCCAATTTGGATTGCATTGTTTACAGCCGTTTCAATTTTTGTTTTATTCTTCTTGGCATATAGACAGTTCTCCAAACATCAGGTATTGGAGTAAAATGTTCAGATTGATAACATTCCCAAGCAAAGGAATCAACTGAGATTTGTTGGACATCTCGATGCTTGAGATAACAACAATGAAATGATTATGTACCATCTGCTTGTGGCAATATACTGGCGCCTATCCGGTACGAACTCTGCATCCCCACCATCGGTCACACCCACACCGATGATGAGGCTACCACGCTTGACCATTGTCGATTGGCCGTATAGTCAAATAAACCCGCTGATTGTATGGTTCTTGCACCGGCTCTTGTCGCTGTGTAGCGGCATGATGGGTGGTTGCCATGTTTTCCAAAAAAAGAGCAGGAAACCTCAAGAGTTTCCTGCTCTTTTTTGACGTCGGTGCTTTTCCATCAACAGAAGTGAAATCGTGGTAGCCTTGACAATGAGTAAAAGCAATTTTGCAATATTGTCATTATGGGAAGATACGGTCTTTCGCGGTCAGGACGCCATGGTCCATTTCGTGAACAGTATCGCACAGAGTATTGATGTCCTCTAAGCTATGAGAAATCAGTAAAATGGTCTTTCCCTTCTCCCTGAGCTGCAGCAGATAATTCCGCATTTCCGAGACACCGTCATTATCCAGGCCATTCATTGGCTCGTCCAGCAATAAAATATCCGGATCTTCCATGATGGCCTGGGCAAGCCCTAAGCGTTGCTTCATGCCAAGGGAGTATTTTCCCACCGCTTTTTTGTCATCTGGGTTGAGCCCGACGAAGGATATTGCAGCACGGATCTCGTCTCTTCCAATGCGTCCCCGCAGTGAGGCCAGATATGATAAGTTTCGATAAGCACTGACCGAGGGCAGAAATCCAGGAGCCTCAATGATGGCACCAATGCTCTCTGGAAAATCCACATCTTTCCCAATGACTTTTCCGTCAACAATCACCTTTCCTTGATCCGGATGGATCAGGCCGCAGATGGTTTTGATGAACACGGTTTTTCCTGAGCCATTTCGCCCAATGATTCCATGAATCTTGCCTTTCTCAAAGGAGACATTGATTTGGTGGAGTACAGTAACTCCCTTAAAGGACTTCGTAACATCCTGCACTTCGATAATTGATTCCATAATATTCCTCCGATTACTTGCTTTGCGGATTTGCTGCTGGATTATGCCGGCCCAGCCAGTACACGATGCCAAGGTTCAGCACTATCAACAGAATCAAACTGAGTGCCACCGAAGAACTGTAGTTGTTCCCCGCTGCCTGCTCCATACCCCAGTAGGGCGGGAGAAAAAGGCTGATCGGTGGGTAAGCCATTCCAACCGCTAACAGACCGCACTCTATGAAAAGATAAAGGATGACTGCTGCTCGGCTGGCAAACAGAATCATACAGCCGGCACAGAGGACTGCGAGAAGTGTGGTGTGCAGTGGGAACAGCACCGCAACCATACACCATTCTGCCCACATCAAATCCGAGCCAGAAATCAGGGACAGTAGGATCAGTGCAAAGAGAAAAAATACGTAATTTATTACGACCACAGCAGCCAGCCGCATCAGCCACCAACTTCGTATGTTCTTGGAACGCAAGATGGTATATGTGCTTAGTGTTCCGAGCTCTGGCATGAGGAAAAGAAGGCTTGCCGAGACGGGCGGAAGAACACATAAATTCCATTCCATAGTTTTCAGAATGTCCAGCCCGCCCGCACCATCTTGAGCAGAAAATCCTATGAAGAACGACAGCGGAGAGCGGTGTCCACCCACAAGGAACAGCATAAGGGCTATTGCGGTAAGATAGCAGGTAAGCGTATGATGGTCAAAGACCCGTGTAAATAGGCGTCCTTTCATTGCTTTGTCCCCACTGTAATACGGAAATCGTAACTGCGGATCGCATGGAGAATCAAAAGAAATAGCACCACAGCAGCGGCAGCATAGACCAGGAACGATTGAGGCAGTGTCAGGTATGCGGTTTCCGCTTTTGAGCCGCTGACATTGTGATACATGAGCAGGCTGTTCGCCAGAAGAGAAAACTTTCGGTAAGAATCAGTCAAAAACCCGATTGTCAGAATGTACCCTGCCACATGGACCAGTATGGCAGCAAGGTAACTGAGTACCTTAGAGATGCACAGATTAAGCCAGAAAATGATGAGACTCATTACAAAAACATAACACACACCAAGCAGGTAACTTAACACGCAGGCTATGGCTGGTGTCAGTGTCATCAAATGCCCGTATGGGAAAGAAACCTGGTATTCCCAAGCCAGTTCAGGCGCCCGATTCTGCACAAGCACAGTGAGAGGCAAACTCCATACATTAGCGGCAAAGGCATTTTCTGAAATAAACAATGCGCCAGCAATAAACAGCACGAGATAATACACTGCGCTGATGCCGAGCAAATACAAAACTTTTCCGGCAACCCAGGTCTTGCGAGATACTCGCAGAAGGGTGTATGTTTCGTTCTGGCTGGAAAATGGTATGTCGGACACCATCAGAACAGCACCCAGAAAAGCGCAGGTAGCTGTGTAGGTATCGGTATTGAAATAAATGAATGCCTCAAAAATTCCAAGGAGTTCCCCCATGGCTTTTGAAAAATCCAACAGAGGAAACGCGCTGATGATTTGAATAGTACAGCCCAAGATCAGTGCTAAGTACAGCCGTGGCGAAAGAAAGGCTTGGCGAAATTGATGTGCACAGATCTTAAACATCCCACAGCCTCCTTTCAAGCAGCTTCCAACATAAAATAGAAGCCAGCGCCAGCATCCCCAGCTGGTACAACAGTGGGAAGGCTGGGAATGGAATGAAGTCTGTAGCTGGCATCAGAACATTGGCGGGGCTGAACAGTAACGGATCGCCCAATCGGTAGAGAATCAGGTGTGCGCCGAAGAACAGTGCAAAAGGAGCGGCCAAGGCGATGTAGCGGTTCGGGATAAATGCGGAAACACATAGCCCGATCACAGACCAAGATGCACCAAAAAGAAAGGACAGCAGGAGCAGGAACAGCACAAGAAAGAGTCCGTCCCAGACAAACTGCAGTTCCCGATACACAGTTCCATCAAAGACTGTAAAATAGTTGATTCCCATCTGTTCCCCGGTGTTCGGCTCACCATTTATAATCCAAACTATATCGCTGAGTAGAACAGGAAGAAAAACAGCCAATCCGCCGGAAATACCGGAACAGAGCAAGGTCTCCTGAAGATAGCGTTTACGCTCCACCCGACACAATATTGCCTTGCAGTAACCGCTGTTGTAATCTTCACAAAATAGAGTGGATGCAGGCAGGACAGCCAGAATTGCAGCGAATATGCCAAACCCACCCAGGTCGTTTGCCTTAAAAATAGAGTCAAGAAAAGTCGTGCACATGGCTCTTAGAGGAATCGGTTCATACGAAATACAGTAGATAATCCAGTAGTAAATCTGATTCCATAAAAGCAGGAATACTCCTACCATGATGCTGGCCAGCATCGGCCAGGAGAAAATAGCGGTGCAAAGCCGAAAACGCAAAGATTTACTCAAAAATTCATCCCCCGCTCTCCTTGAATCAGTTCCCCTGTGACCGCATTCACTGCCAGAACTCGCACGCGGTTGATCGTCAAAGCATCATCATCCGATCCAATTTGAAAACGCCAAGCAGGAACAACAACCGCCTCTTGAGTTTCAGTCAGTGTTACAATATATTCTAAAGAAATGGCACCGACAGTAAGGGTATCTTCACCATAGAAATCAATAAGTGCGGCGTTTTCCCGCAAGGTTGAAACTGCATCCTCAAGGGTAAGAAGGTCAGAGAAAATCGGCTGGGCTGTCAGTTCGTAAAGAGCGCCGCTAATCGTTTGGATGCCATTGCTATCTACCCAGAAAGAAAGATCGTTGTAACCAGTGATAGACATTCCATCTGCTGTGCGCCGGAAGAAAATCTTGTAGTAGGGGCGCCGACCTTGGCTTCCGTAAGGCAGCACCGTATCAGCGGTATAGTTGCTCTGAGGAGCGATGGCATCTGTAATGGTGCTGCACAAAGAAATGACATCTTCCAGCGGGGTAGATACCCCACATTCCCCCAAGGAGGACAAAAGGTTATCTTCAAAAGGATAAAGGTTTACATCCCGGTATTGTAATGTAAAAATTTCCTCTCCAGGAACGCTCTCTCCGGCCATGGCCATAGTGTGCTCATAGAGATAATAGTCACCAATTGATTCAGAGTTGTGAAGTTCCCAGACGTCGTTGCGCTGGTCGTAAACAGCCTCAGAAGCGCGCTCACCAAAGTATGTAGTGAAAAGCGTTTTGCGCAGTTCGTCTGTAACAGGAAGCACCTCGTACTGATACTGCTGAACATTTTCGACGCTTTCAGTATTTACCTGAGCATTGAGGGAAATTTGCTTTCCATCAGCCGTGGTGATCGTTTCGTTCATAGTCGTTCCATTGACGCTGCGCACCAGCTCCATATTTGAGTTTGAAATGGAATCTATGTCGCTGCCTGCATCTGTGCTATTCTCATCTGTGTTGCTGGACTGTGATACAGAGATGTCAGGATAACTGCTGGTGTCTGAGTTTGTGGGCTTGTCTGGAGCTGGCTGGCAGGCCGCAAGCAGAGTGAGGCAAAGGAGTATGCTGATCAACATCATTCTTGAATTTTTCATATTTTCCTCCACAATGTAACGAGAAGTAATGAAAGTGCCGCACTAATCCATATCCCTTTGGCCAATGGCACTTACTTCATTATTTCCCTTATACCTCTATTAACGAATATGCGCGGCAAATTTGGACAGTGCTTGCAAAAATATATTTCATGTAGGTTGGCGTTACAATCGGAAGCAACTCAATCTGTTGATACAGGCTGTTCTCAATGTCAAGTTATATTCAATCTGATGATGGCAATGTTTTGTTTACAAGAGATTATGGTCACCACAACATATTTTTTGCCTGTTTATAGATTCTCAATCGCATGGTATAATCGAATTCACTACACCCGGGGGTATGTACCATGATAATCTATCTTCAAATGATTGACACCCCAGAGGGTCGCTCAAAGTTTGAGCAGATCTATCTGGAATATCGCGACTTCATGTTTCATGTGGCAAATAAAATATTGCATCATACGCAGGACTCAGAGGATACTGTCCACCAAGCATTTCTAAAAGTGGCTGAAAATATTGAAAAAATTAGTGATCCCAAGTGTCCAAAAACTCAGGGGTATATCGTTACTATAGTAGAGAACAAAGCAATAGACCTGTATAGACGGCGCCAAAAGCGCCAGGTGGTTGAGTTGAGTGACGACTTGCCAGGAATATCTGCTGTTTACGAGGGCGAGAATGTCTTGGCCGCATGTGTATTGAAACTCCCTGCGAGGTATCGGGAAGTGATTTTGCTCCGATACTTCCAGGGATACAGCGTGAAGGAAGTGGCAGCAATCTTGGGGCTGTCCCTTTCGGCAGCGTCGAAACTTGACCAACGCGCCAAGAACAGATTGAGGGATCTGTATGAGAAGGAGGATAAATTATGATTACCGACGAGATGCTGAGAATTGCGGCTACGGAGGCAAATCAGGCCATTTGTGATTCATTGCCGAGGCCGGAGGAGTGTGACCATCAGTTCTCACCTCGGTTTGAGCGAAAAATGAGGCGAGTCATTCGGCGGGGACGCCATCCGGTGGCATATAAATATCTCCGCCGAGCTGCTTGTCTTCTGGTTGCGGTAACGCTGTTTGGTGCTTCTTGGCTCACTGTAGATGCAGAGGCCCGCGGAGCCTTCTTTGCCTGGGTGCGGCAGCAGTACGAGAACTTTGTGGAATATCGTTTTGAGGGACTGGCGCCAGATGAAGAAATGACGAGCAACTTTGCTCCCACATGGCTACCTGCTGGGTATGAGGAAACTGAAGCGAGGTGTTCGGACAGCACCACTATCCGAGTATATGGCAACCAAGATGGTCAGAAGATTTCTCTCATTTATTCACATGGTGCCGATGCAGTGAGTATCTTTATTGAAGCAGACCACATGACTGCGGAGAAAGTGGCCGTGGGAACACAACAAGCTGATTTCTACCAGGATACCAATCCAGAAAATGCGAATGTTCTGGTGTGGCAGTCTGAATCCGGAGATGTTATATTCTCTATTTCTGCTGCGCTACCCAAGGATGAGCTGGTAAAGATCGCGGAGTCGATAACTGTGACCCCATAGAATGATCTGCGGCAGTTTTGGTAAGTAATGTATCCATAAGTAGCCTTATCGCTTTTGTAGGCGGGATTGCTGGCCTTCTAATTGAAATCGTTGGATTTTTTATGTATGACAATGAGCAGAAACACTGAGTTTATGATTGTGTTACATAAAGAAGGCAATCTATTGAAATACAAAAAACACCGGACACAGTTACCAGACGGTTTCTGTGTTCGGTGTTTTTCTTTATTACTTCCAAGAGGAAAAGTGCCAGAGAGATTCCCGAGTTACTTAGTACTATCTTTGTTGCCTCAGCAGAGTATCTCTTCGGATAGTATCTTTCGCTGCTTTCAGAAGATCTGTAAGTATGCGAATCTCGTAGTCATCACAATCTTCTATAAGCATTTGGATCTCTTGTGAGAAAATCTCTTTGGAGTGAACAACATTGTCACAAAGCAAGGCATCTACGGAAACCGACAGTGCATTAGCCAGTGCGACGGCCATCGGCAAACTTAATTTCGAGTTTCCGGTTTCGATATTGCTCATGTGAGTTGTGGATAGGCCTGCCTTCTCCGCTAAACCTTCCTGGGTGAAATCAGCCCGTATTCTTGCTATTTTAACACGCTTGCCAATCGCCTTATAATCTAATTCCATCTATCATGCCCTCACAGTATGGTAGCCTAACATCAATCCTTTCCTATTGTAATTTACCCATATCAGATATATAATAAACTGTGTAAATGTTAAATTTACATAGTTTAATTTCTTGCAATTTATTGACTGTCATTAACCTACAAGACGGTAAACAACTAAATGAATCTACCCCAATAAGCACAAAAACAGGGACAAGACGGGAAATCTCCGAATTGCCCCTGTACTTATAAACTGAATTTGGGTTATTTGCTGCTTACCATTTCCTTTACAATCGCCGCTATATGTTCCAACGAAGCGGCATCCAGTCTTTTCATATCTTCTACCAGATCAGCAAGTTGGGCCGGGTAAGCGCTGCCATCGTCGAAAAACTGTTGCGGAGTAATGCCGAAATATTCGCAGATGTAAAACAGGCCTTGTAAAGATGGCAAGGCTTTCCGATTCTCAATTTGGTTGATATAACTATTATTCTGCCCAAGCGACAATGACATATCCCGGGCAGAAACATTCTTTTGCATCCGTAACTGTGCTATGCGATTTTGCGTAAATTCCTCGTACATGGGAACAAACCTCCCTTCACGCATTATTCTATATCGTAGTTTTCATAAAAATACGATATTTTGTCCTGTGTATTTCTTGACATACGATATTTAATCCTTTATTTTTTAATTAACCACAGGCTCAAATATTGCAAAAGGAGAGGTTTGTTATGGCAGAGAAAACGTGTTGTGTCACAGGACATCGGGATATTCCGCCGGAGCGTATTACCTATGTGGAACAGGCACTCCGGCAGGAAGTTATGGCAGCAATCGATGAGGGGTATACACGCTTTATTTCAGGATTTGCTGAAGGCGCTGATCTTATGTTTGCAGCTATTGTTGCTGAGCAAATGAAGTATTACCCTGAATTGTTTTTGGAGGCTGCGATTCCTTATGAGGGCCGTCTGAAAACAAAGGACCAACAATTCCATGAGTTGCTAAAAGTCTGCAATGGCGTCCATGTAGTGTGTAAGGAATATGCTCCTTCATGCTTCATGCAGCGAAACCGCTACATGGCCGGCGAGTCCCAACGCGTGATTGCAGTGTATGATGGGCGGGAGCGTGGCGGAACGCTTTTTACTATGCGATATGCTCACACACTGGGCATAGAAGTCCGTTTGATAAGAATATAAAAGATGCCGGACATGGGATGAACAGGTCCCGTGTCCGGCGTTTTTGATATGCTATTTCTCAATTTTATATCCCACCCGAAAAACAGTCTTGATGTAGGTGGGGTGCTTTGGGTCAGGCTCCAGCTTGTTCCGCAGCCGCCATATTATATTGTCCACGGTGTTTGAGCCTAACTCATAGTCCTCGCCCCAGGCCGCATTGTAGAGTTGTTCCCGGCTGAACACATGACCAGGGCAGCGGGCCATGCAGTGAAGGATAGAGAACTCTCCGTAGTTCAGGCAGATCTCCACACCGGCCTTTGTGACCCGCCGCTGCTCTGGAAATATCTCAATATCTCCCAGAGTCAGGGCAGAAGGTTCAATGTCAGCAGCATGGAGAATCTGAATATTCTCTCCCTGTAAGGCTCCCAGGATGGAGCGAAAGATACTCCCGTCTGGGTCGGAAGTACGGATGACTATAATGTCCTTCATACGATTACCTCTGTGGGCCGCCAATCCTGCGCTGGGCACAAGAGAAGCGGCGGCCTCGATTGCTCAAAGCCGCCGCTGGTCAAATAGGCTCGTCAAAGGGGCTACTGTGCAACGGCTTTTTTCTTTTGCCGTTGTTCGGCAGGTTTGAAGTTTATTTCACATACTGCTCTAATTCTTGTGCCTCTGTTTCCATCAGTTTTTCAATGTTACCACTCTTGTCACGAACCACTTTGAGATTGATACCATCTCTTGCGCTGCTGTCGCAGTAGGTGTTGTGGTCTGCATCATAGAGAATGTGGATGATTTTTCCGTCATACATCCATTTTTGAGTGGCTTGGTTATAAGAAACACCAAATGCGGTGTAGGTATCTAAACTATCATCACGATAGTTCGGATCGCCCATTTCAAAACTGTCGCTGTTCCCGGTAATGCCAGCCGCGTTAAATTCTGCTTTGATTTCTTCCTGCTTTTCAGTTCTTGCTTTGAAATCGGCGTCCGAGGACTGCTTTAACCCTGTCAGGGTGCCATTGGTGTTTCTAATCGGCTCTACATCTACGACACCATCCTCAAAGAAGAACGAATTTGTGTTCTCTGCACTGACCTGATCTTTGAAGTAACGCACCATCTGACCATTATAAAAGAAGCGGTCTTTCTCCTTATCGTAGGTCATGCCATAGGGGTCATAAATGGAATACTGCTCTGCGATCTCTGCACGGCGAACTTCCTCCGCCTTGGCCTGCTCCTCCGGGGAAATCACTTCTTCGCTTTCATAGGCCTCTGCCGTAGAGGTGGAATTTGAGGAAGAAGTATCTTCGCTGTTGTGTGCTTGTTCCATGGGTATTGTACTGGTAGTCGTTTGCTTGTTAGGCTCTTGTGCGGACGCAGCGTTGGCCGCACAACCGCTCAACGCCGCTGATACGCACAGTGCCATAGTAAGCGTGAGGATTTTAAGATTACGTTTCTTCATATCAGAAACAACTCCTTTCTGTTGGTACTTTTATGTTACCAAAACTTTTTGGGATACCATTGTTGCGAATATGTTTTTTATATGTAGTTGCAAAAGGATAGGGCAGTGTTTTCCACCGCCCTATCCTTTTAGAATTGAATTGTAAATAAAACGCCTCTTTTGGTGTTTTCTATACTATATTCCGCTTGATGCTGCTCCAGAATGGTTTTGACAATGTATAATCCCAAGCCACTCCCGCCGGTTCTCTTGTTGCGGGAATGTTCCACTCTGTAAAAGGCATCAAACAGTTTTGGAAGCTCCGAATCAGAAATATGAACACCTGTGTTTTCCAGTAAAAACCGAACTGCCCCTTCTTCTGCAAAAGCAGTCAAATAGATGGAGCTGCCCTCCGGCGAGTAGGCAATCGCATTGGAAACCAGGTTATTGATTGCTTTTTGCAGCAGCGCCATGTCACCAACAACACACAAATCGGGAGTAATACTTTCATTCCAATCTATACCTTTTTGGACAATCAAATCTTCAAACAGCGCATACTCTTGCTTGAGCATATCCGAGAACTGGATACTTTCTTTTTTTAGCCCGACTTTTGAAGATTTCATGCGGGATACAGTCAGAATTTCCTGCACCATGCTTTCCATTGTATTGATAATTTCCAACGAGCGCATCAGGTATTTGTTGCGGTCTTGATAATCCCCGATATTTAGGATCATGCCCTCGGTCTGTCCCTTGATGACGGTAATAGGCGTTTTCAACTCGTGAGAAACTGCGGAAAAAAAGTCTAATTGCGCCTGTTCTAACGCGCGTTCTCGCTCAATATCTGCTTGTAATTTCTCGTTGGCACTTTTCAAATCTGCCATGGACGTACTTAGTCTTTGTGACATTTCATTTAGACTGTGTGCCAATGTTCCAAGTTCATCTGTTCGGCCTTCTTTACATTTCCAACTAAAATCCAGCTCTGCCATTCTTTTTGATACATCACTGATACGCAGAACAGGTCTGGTCACATAATGAGAATAAACAATAGAAGCCAATACAGCAACCAGCAGAACCACAAAGAGCAGAACGAGGAAGATCCCTCCCAAAGTATCTTTTAGTAAATCAACTTCCTGTGCGCTTCCCGCAACCGTTAAGGTGTAAACCTCGCCCGAACCTGAAAAGGTAAAGATATAACTGTGTGTCGCCCGATAGGCTGCCGGATCGTCGCTTTCAATCGCTACTCCACTTGTGACAAAAACAGGGAACGCTGAACTGCTCTGTGACGGAAGTTCGATTTCGTTATTAGAAGAATCAAATAACTGGATCAGCACACCGTTCTGATTTAATACAAATTCGTCAAAGAGTTTGCCGCTTTCCAATGGAGTGACGTGCTCCACTTCTTCAAGAAATGAATTTACTGCGCTATCTAAACTCGTATCAAGGGTTGTGCTGTAAGTTTTGGGGACAAGCCATGTGATAACACCATACGTTATCATGCAGCAGAGGCTCGTCAATAAGAATGTAACGATAAATATTTTCGCAAATAAGCTGCGTTTAATTTTCTTTGTCAATTTTGTATCCCACCCCTCGAATCGTCTGGATAAAGTCGATTCCCAATTTCTTTCTTAGGTTTTTAATATGAGTATCGACAACACGCTCGTCCCCAAGAAAATCATATTTCCAAAGACGATCCAGCAAATTTTGGCGGGTAAGAACGCGCCCTTGATTCAAAAGCAATTCCCGCAAGACTTCAAATTCCCGCTGCGTCAATTCGTGGGATTCTCCATTTACCGAAGCGGAGTAGCTGTCTAAATCCAGAATCAAGTTTTTATAGGATATTGTTTGATGTTCCTGATCTGGAATCATCGTACTCCGCCGTAGAACCGCAGCGATTTTACGGATCAATATTGGCATGGAAAACGGCTTTGTAATATAATCATCTACTTGCAAATCCAACCCTTTGATTTGTTCTTCTTCTCCATTGAGGGCGGTAAGCATGATAATAGGGACTTGTGATTGTCTTCGAATCAACTCGCAAACAGTAAATCCATCAATTTTAGGCAACATTATATCTAATAATACCAAATCAAAATGAGTGGCCGAAAACAAAGCAATAGCCTCCATACCGTCACTGGCAATCGTAGTTTCATATCCCGCTTCACGCAAAAAATTTCTCAAAAGATCTTGAATATCCAAGTCATCCTCAACAATCAAAATATGCTGCATAAGAACACCTCCAAAGGTATCGTACCATAAAATCTTGTGATTCGTGTGTAGTTCTTCTCAATATTATAAACAAGCTCATTAAACCTTTGTTTTTCCTATCAATCATTTTCTTCACGCTCCTTATGGTTACTATCTTACAAATAGACCATTTCAGATACAAGCAACGAGAATTAACATATTTGAATATAGTTTAGATATAGAATTGTAAATTTATTTCTACATTCTCGTAGAAGCATTGACTATTCTACAATAATGTAGTAGAATTAAAGCATCCAAGGTAGACGTACTTTGGGCAAGGAGGAAGTGTTTATGGATCGATCCCAAAAACTATCAGAAACCGAATACGAAATAATGGAGGTGTTGTGGAAATCACAAGCTCCTATGTCATCGGCGCAGCTTGCATTGTACTTTGCAGAACACCACAACAAGGAGTGGAAACCATCAACTCTTGCAACATTTCTGTCTCGACTGACACAAAAGGGGCTTATCACTTCTCATCGAGAAGGCAGAGTTCATTATTACCGGCCTATCAAATCAAAGAAAGATTATGCGCGAGATGGCGCACAAGGAATTTTAGATACGCTCTATGATGGTTCGATCAAAAATTTCTTTGCTGCTTTATACGGTGGCTCTCAGATGTCAGAGGAAGATCGTGAAGCTTTGAAAGAATGGTTGGACAATCAGTAATAACGGAGGAATTTGTATGGTATGTTACTTGCTTAGTACTCTGTTTTTTATGAATTTAATTGCCAGCAGCGTATACTTGCTTTTCAAAGCCTTGCTCGTTTGGGCAAAAAAAGGTGTGAATGAGCGCTTTCGATATATTGGGTGCATCGCTGTCATGGTGTTGTTCTTAATCCCATTTTATCAGGCTTTGCCGATCTCCTCTACAACAAAAGAAATGCCATTTCATACAAGCGGATACTTGGAAGGCGTTAGCAGCGTCATCCCAAAAGACGAAGTAGTTCAAAAGAATACTTACATCGCAGAAAGCAAAAGCACGAGAACGAGCGGTTTTTGCTTGGATGTTCAGGCACAGCAAAAGGTTTTACTTGTTTGGTCTGTTGGTGTGTCTGCTCTTGCATTATGGTATATTGCCGCATTGTTGAGATTCCGTAGGAAACTATCTCAAAAGCAAACACAGCCTGTTTGTGGTGAACTACAGCGAATTGCAAACCACTGTGCAAGCGAATATGGAATTCGACAGACACCAATCCTTAGAGAATCGCCATATGTGCAAAGTCCGGTGCTGATTGGTTTTTTCAAGCCAATCATCGCAGTCCCTACTGACGGGATTCCACCAGCGGCTGCACAAATGATTCTGAAACATGAACTGGTGCATTTTAAGCGCCGTGATTTGTGGTGGAAACTTTTGGGCGTCGTAATACAGACGATTCACTGGGCCAACCCAATTGTGTGGCTGCTTTGTAAGGACTTTGAATTTTGTGCCGAGACCTCCTGTGATGCTCAGGTAGTTCAGAATCTTGACCATGATGGGCGTAAAAGCTATGGATACCTTTTGATTTCATATTCTCAATTTCAACACAAGTTGAACTCTACACCGGGGATCTCTTTTATGTCCTCGCGCGAAAAACTGAAAAGGAGAATTTGCATTATGCTGAATGGAAATAAGTCTAAAAAACTGATTGTTGCTGCGCTTGTTTGCGTGTTGGGTGCAAGTAGTTTTGCACTGTCCGCATTTGCTGCCGAGGCGCACAGAGATACTCCCCAGACGATTGATGGAATTGTAGCTGGTAAGGATACACCTGCCACTTCCAGCGATGAACTCCTCACCGGTGAAACGCAAACAGATATTCCCTTTGCTCAAAGCATCAATCCGAACGACGGATATGATCTCAAGGCCAAGGAGGAGGTATCTTTTGCCGATATGATTACCAGTATGTCAAAGGTCCCGCTTGAAATTCCTGATGAATTCAGGCAGGCTGTGGCAAGCGGAGAAGTCACTCCTTTGCAACCGGAAGATGGAGTTGAAGTAGAGATTTTTGATGCTCATGGTGTTAAAGTAAGCCTCAACGCTAACATGGAACAGTAAGCGGGGAGTATATTGAACGAAAACAGCGCCGGACGCAGAGGCCATGTAGCCCCCGCGCCCGGCGCTGTTCTGTACTTTATGATTACATATCGCTTATACTCTTTATGTCATAGAGCTTAAAACCAGTTTGTTTTTTCATTCCTAAATTCAGGCGCATTACCATTCTGATATGGATTGTAGTTATTAAGATTACAACCAAATTCCTTTAAGGTCTTAATTTTATTATCTTGTGTCCACTCAATTAAAGAAATCCCATCAAATTCTTCAATCTTCCCGTCGTCCATTTGGTTTTTGAAGTACCATACCACAACGGTCTGATTACCCTGATGAAAAAACTGTTTAATATCCCATGCAAGCACTTTCCCACGGGTATTCCATTCATCAAACCAGTGTTTTACTGTTTCTCGATCAGAATATTGGGGACACCAACTTTCAGTATAAACTACATCCTCCGCAAAAATACTATCAATCCCTAAATCTTTTTGTGTAAGCCACATATTGAACCATAAGCGTACAATTTTTTCTCTTTCCGACATAAAACAAACGCCTCCCTATCCTTTTACTTTTCCGCCCATTTTTACTATAAATTTTATCATAAGAATTTGAACAAATCTATGCCACAATTTGCACGGACATACTTTTAACCATGAACATAAACAACGCCGGACGCAGAGGCATACAGCCCCCGCGTCCGGCGCTTTGCTATGCTATTTTTCGATTTTATATCCCACCCGAAAAACTGTTTTGATGTAGGTGGGATGCTTTGGGTCAGGCTCCAGCTTGTTCCGCAGCCGCCAAATTACATTGTCCACGGTGTTGGTGCCTAATTCATAGTCCTCGCCCCAGGCCGCATTGTAGAGTTGCTCCCGGCTGAATACATGACCAGGGTAGCGGGCCATGCAGTAAAGGATAGAGAACTCTCCGTAGTTCAGGCAGATCTCCACACCGGCCTTTGTGACCCGCCGCTGCTCTGGAAATATCTCAATCTCTCCCAGAGTCAGGGCAGAAGGTTCAATGTCAGCAGCATGGAGAATCTGAACATTCTTTCCCTGTAAGGCTCCCAGGATGGAGCGAAAGATACTCCCGTCTGGGTCAGAAGTACGGATGACTATAATCTCTTTCATATGATTTCCTCCATTGGCTGCCGTCCCTGCGCTGGGCAAAAGAAGGCGGCGGCCTCAATTGCTCAAAGCCGCCGCTGGTCGGATGGACGTGTCAAAGGGCTGCTGTGCGACGGCTTTTTTCTTTGCCATCGCCTGGCAGGTTCAATTTTGTTTACTGTTGATGCGCTGCGTTAGCCTCAGTCTGGGAAAGTTGTCCGTTGTCAACCGCATCATTAAGGGCTTTGTCTAGTTCCTCGCTCGACGCATAGTTGCCAATGTGGACAGACTCGCCGTTCTCTTTCGTCACATTAACTCCATATTCGGAAACCACATCCTCGGTGGGAGGGATCATAGAATAGGTATCTCCCTCGCCGTTATCCTTGGAATATAATGTTCCGTTTTTGATGCTTTCAAGTGTTTCTTGATATTCGGCAATGGTGGCATCTACACTTTCCTGCGTCCATTCGTGAAAAACTCCCTGCCCATCATACCAGCCATCGCCTGTGCCGATCAGGGCCTCCAGTTCTTCCTTCTGGGTGGCAATCCACTGTTTATACTCCTCTGCCGTCCACCATTCAATATCCGGTGCAGGGTTGTTTTTCTCATAGTCCGCTGCCGCCACCCAATTTTCGCCATCGGTGCTAATGCCATCCGCATCATTGAAAAAGATGTCGGTACTTGACATTTGTGCTGTTTCTTCCGCCGATGTCTTAGGTGTAGCGGCGGCCTGTGCGCTGGCATAGGTAAAACCCGCAAGGCTTAAACATAAGGCCCCGCACAGTCCCACAACCAGCAGTTTTCTGTTTTTCATGGAAAAAACCTCGCTTTCAAGAATTATAGCCGCCCCTTTAGGGACGGCTATAATATATCAAAAGGATTTGGATTGAGTTTGCATGGAATATGGATTTCAGATGGAGTTGAATGGCGATTGTTTGATAGGCAACTTGATCCAGAACAAAACGCCTCTTTTCGTATTTTGAATGCCGTACTCCGCATGGTGCATTTCCATGATTTTACGAACAATATAAAGGCCCAGACCTGTTCCGCCGGTGTTGCGGTTGCGGGAAGTGTCGGTACGGTAAAATGCTTCAAACAAATGGGAAAGCGCATCCTCCGGTATATGAACTCCTGTATTTTCAACCTCACAACAAACGGTAGCGTCAGCCTCGGCTAAAGATACCCGGATCAATTCACCCTCAGGGGAATATCGAATGGCATTAACTAAAATATTTTGAATTGCCCGTTCCATCTGCGTCGGTTCCATTTCACAGGAAAGTCTGTCAGGAATATTTACTTCAAGTCGCTGTTTCTTTTCTTCCAGCAAATCTGTTATGGTGGCAATCTGTACCCGAACCAGTTCAGCAAAGTCAGCGGTTTTATATTCGGATTTCTGTTTTCCGTCGGCTTTAGAAACATACAGCAGTTCTTTGACCAGTTTTTCCATCCGTTCTACAACAGCAAGTGAGCGTTCCATATATTCTGTGTGGTTTTCATATCCGCTGACTTTGTTCAGCATCCCAGCCAAATGGCCTTTCAAGATTGTTAGAGGTGTTTTCAACTCATGGGATGCCGCAGAAAAGAATTCTACCCGCTGGCGTTCTAATTCCTGTTCTTTTTCGATGTCTGCTTTGAGCTGGTCATTTGCGGTGTGCAGATCATTCAGCGCAGTTGATAAGGATGTGGACAGGGAATTGAGATTTTGAGCCAGACACCCCAATTCATCTTCTCGCTCCATACTGCATTGGCCAGAAAAATCCAGCGAGGCCATTTGCTCTGATATTTTACTTAACCGAACAATAGGCCGAGTAATATACCTTGCATAGATCCAAGAACATAACAGCGACAACACAAAGATCATAAGAAAAACATACGGAAATATAGACCACAAGACCTCTGTTGTCTGCTGAACCACAAACAAATCTACTTGAACCGCCAGTGTATAGCTACTTCCGTCTTTCAAAGTGATGGGATAAAAACTTGTGGTGGTTTTTCCAGAGGAATTTACATCAATGTACGGTGTATCTTCATCAAATGTTATAGCTGTATCGCCGGAGATGATTTCCGTTTCCGTGGATGTTCCTGCCGGATAAACGATGCTGCCATTTTGATCTTCCACCCAAAATACGGCATTGGTTTCTTTGGAAAAATCAGATAGAGCCTCCCCACAGTCAGAAAGGTTATCGTAGGCGGCGAGTTGATCTACAAGTTGAATGGCCGCAGTTTCCGTTGTCTGATTGATCAGTTTTGTATAAGTTGTAGGCAGAAGTTTTGAAATACAGAAATATGTTCCGCTGCAAGCCACTCCCAAAAGAATAAATGTAATCAGGAATACTTTAACAGACAGTTTTCCTTTAATGCTCCTTATCAATTCTATATCCCACCCCTCTAATAGTTTCTATATAATCGGCATCCAACTTTTTCCGTATATTTTTTATGTGGCTGTCTACAATGCGATCTTCCACAAATGCGTCATCATCCCAAAGCCGATCAAGCAGCATTTGTCTGGTAAAGACTTTCCCTTGATTTTCCAACATAAGCCTGAGCAGCGCAAATTCTTTGCTGGTCAAAACGACTTCGTTGCCTTTGTGATATAAATGAAAGCCGTCAATATCCATACTTAGTTCTTTATATGAAAGCAGGGATTTATGTTTGTTTTCAATGCCTCCACGGCGAAGAATGGCTGCAATTTTGCACAGCAGGATTTTAGGGGAAAAAGGCTTGGGAACATAATCATCAATTTGCTGCTCAAAGCCCTTTAGTTGATTTTCTTCATCCGAAAGAGCAGTAAGCATAATAATCGGCACTTGCGACTTTTGTCGAATGACCTCACATACACCATAACCGTCAATCTTGGGCAGCATAATGTCCAGCAGCACAAGGCTGATGGTATCATCAAACTTTGCAATTCCAGCTACACCATCATCGGCAATTACTACTTCATACCCTGCATCGGTCAGATGGTTTTTCAGTATATCTTGAATGTCAATATCATCTTCAATGACTAAAATTCTCTGCATAAGGCAACCTCCTCTTTAGGAGAATAACATTTTTTCTTGAATTTATGATGAAGAAAAAGAAATTGCTGTTCAATTATAGGTTTTAATAGTGTTACTTGCAACTCTGCTGCATGAAATAAAATTTTACTTAACATGTCTTCGCCCAATGCGCTTGTAGCCCAGTCCCTTATCGGAGCCAGCTTTGCTTGAATATCTACCGCCAGACTGGTTTTCCGCTCCGGGCATCCGGGGCGTTACTCTTTGCCTTCAATGACGTCCAGAATATCTTTCAAATCGCAGCCGCGCCCCAGCGCGGTGGCCCGCAGATGGGTGAAGCGTTTCTGCCCTTGTCCGGTCAACCGGAAACTGATACCGCCGCCTCGAACTTTTTTGACCTCATATCCGCCCCGCTTCATCAGGTCGAGAAAATCGTCCAGATCAGCGGGGCACTCCGCCAGCGCGGCATCGATGATATGCTATTTCTCGATTTTATATCCCACCCGAAAAACAGTCTTAGTGCTGCATGATAGAGCCGCCCTCGGCTGAACACACGACCAGGGCAGCAGGCTATACAGTAAGCGTTTACCATGCATCAATCAAGTGTTTGGGTATCCATCTTGGGTTAATTGCTATTCCAGATTCACTGCATAGAACGCCTGCATTATTGAAGATCCGGAAGAGTGTTTCCTCCGGAAGGTATTGACTGAAACTATAATCACACTCCCTGGTCATAAAAGATATCTCAATATCAGTTTCGGGGATAAGGCGAAAACTCCTACGTTCTGAAAAAAGACAGGACTTAATGGAATAGAGATGAAACCTCGCTCCATCAGATTTGAGTGGTAAGAAGGTTTCCAATGCCAAAAGACCGTAGGGAGTTGTATAGTCAACAAGTATATTTGTAAAGCCCCGCTCCAGTGCCCATTGTAAATTTCTTGTGATTCTCCGCTTGTAATACTTGGTCGTCAGAAAATTGCACCTCTTTTTCGAATTGTATGAGGAAAAGATAATAGTTCGCCGCGGTTCAAGTTTTGGCTCTGCTGCCTTATGTTCTTCAAAATGCAACTCAAGAAACTCTATTTCTGCAGCATCTTCAGGGAGTTCCTCATATTGCTCATCTATATCCAGCGCATGAGGAAATAGAGCGGGCCATCGCTCATAGATGCGAAATTTTGCACGTAGAGTTGATTCACGTATCCAGAACATCAGCCTTTTCAATAGCAAGTTCATGGTAGAATACTCCTTTTTGTCATTGTGTGGTGATTCAAGTGTACCCTCGGAATGGTTTCAACGCCGGCAATTTACTCCATTATATACGCTAAGGATAATATTTTCTATCCATAGCCGCTTAATAATTTACGCTACTATGGATAAACTGTTATCTGTAGGAGTGATGTCATGGATAATCTCTTGAACGACATGGGTGAGCGACTGAGCAAACGCCGGAAACAGTTGGGGCTGACACAGGAACAGCTTGCGGAGAAAGCAAAAACGACGACCCAAACCATCTCAACTGCTGAAACCGGAAGGAAGGCGCTTCGGCCAGAGAACATCCTAAAGTTGTGTGATGCCCTTGACATCAGTATAGATTACTTGTTCCGCGGCAAATTCACCAACGATGATTTTGCTTTTTTATCCACGAAAATATCACAACTGACGCCAGAGCAATATCAGTATTTGGAAACGATAATAGATAGTTTCATTGCTGCTGTTGCGACGCAGGAAAAAGAGGCATAGCAGGTTGAGCCCGCTATGCCTCTCGCTTATTTCTGGCGAAAAGATGCCAGTGTATTGGCGATTGCAGAAAACCCTCCATCGCCCAGCATTGCCTTGAGCTCTTCAGTAGAGTTATCATGCTCCGTAACTGACATATCTTGTGGAGAGCAAGTCGCTTTTTCGGAGAGCGTTTCCTGCGGCATAGGGTGTTTGAATTCCTCGCCGGCGTGCTTTTCTAAGATGGCCAAGACAATATTTTCAATCGCTGCTATATCAAGAGTTGGCGGCAATGTGACTTCCGGTGTTTCTTTACAATTGATATAGTGAAGGATGGCTGCGGAGATAAACCGAGCCTTCTGCCGCCCCTGCTGTTCCAGGATCTCGGATGCTCTCGCCTGCTGCGGGTCATATAGATTAAACTGGACAGTAAAACGGCCAAGGTGTTTTTTATCCCCCATATCCATCACCTTCCGGAGTGGGATACCCGATAAAGCAATTCATAGCCTTTTGCGTTTGCTCGAATGTCATCAACAAATATCGGAGTTCGGATTTTTCCGGATGCCTCAATTTGCCGCCGCAAAAGGATAGAGCCGCCTCCTACAAATACCACCGGACCGGAACGTAGCTCCAAACCACGCTCGCGTAGTGTACTCAAAAGATCGTCCACAAATTCTTTCGCTTGCCGGCGGACCAGGTCACCAAGGCTAGGTGGCATCCCGGCACTGCGATCCATCAGGATGGCGTCGATCTCCGCTTCATCCAGCAAAATGTCCTGCTCGGCGCTAACTCTGGACCGTGTCTTGTTGTAAAGCAGGATCACGCCGTTTTCCAAAGAATCGCAGATGGATAGATCTCCTTCTCCGTTTTTGACCTGAAGGTAATCGGCTGTAAACCCGCCGATATCCACGATCAAAGCCCGAGGGGCGTCCTGCAGGGAACGAATGATTGTTGCTGCTGCTGCATAAGACTGTGGATAACAGCCAACATCATCAATGAGGATGGAATAGGGTTTGTCCTGGTAAGTGAAATTCGTCACTCCCCGGCCCAAGAAGTATTTGCTGAACGCCTGATGTTGGGCACCATAATGAGCTGGGGGCAGACCAACCGCCAACTGAACCCGAAGGGTATCCCTGCCATCGATATTTTGGCTGTCTAACTCCTGTGCGATAGCAAACAGGGTCAACACAAAGAACCGGTGGTCAGAGGTCTTGTCCCTGTGGTACGGGATACGCTGGTCTGTGAGTTGATAGTACTTCCCACCGAACTTGAGGATGTCTTTACCGAAAGGCAATACATCACTCTCCTTTACCCCGGATGTAAATGGGGAGCAGTGGGCGGTCTTAATTTGTTTGTTGCCATGGTCAATTCCAATCAGCATACTATTACCTCCTTTATACTTACCTTATACGAAAAGAATACGCCTACTTCAACAAAAAAGCGGGGACAGTCGAAAAGAACTGTCCCCGCCATTTACTGTGGAGTCATCTGTCTGGATGCTCTGCTTTATCGTCATCTTCCCGCGGATGCCAGTGGAAGTAACAGTCCGGATTCTCACACCGGCCATTCCACATAGTTGAACCGCACTGTGGACAAGTTTCCGCATAGTAAGGTCCGCCACCAATATAACTCATAGCTTTGACACCTCATCTATTGTGTGGCAGCAGTCATGCGTATCCTCCTCGAAATCTTCGCAGGAAATCAAGACGCAGCAGCAGGTTTCACATTCGATGCAGACATCATCTGGTTCACGAGGATCTCCATAGGCAACACACACTATGTCGTGTCCCACATGGGGATATAACTTCTGCATCATCCAATTCATATTGGAGTTTTCCATTACACGCTACCTCCATGTTTCATAATATAAGATACTTTTTAAGGGTGGTACGAATTGTAGGCCTCAATATACTTTTTATAGTTTTCCGCACCGATTTCGCGTAGGAAGTCCTCTTCAAACACCCAGAGGGGATATTCACAGAAACCGCTATGTTTTTTTAATCCGGTATCCTTGGCGATTCCCTGTTCCAACAACTGGGGCGCAAAGTAGCAATTATTTGTGTCGATGTAGGCCGCATTGCGGAGGCTAATGAACTCCCCAAAGCAGACGGTGAGATCTTCATACAACTCAGGCTCACCAAATTCTTCATCAACGAAATACAACTGGATTGCCAGCCCCGGCATCTCTTTTCCCATGAAATCACGAACCGTGTAGAGTTCCAGACACGGCTCCAGCTCAACGCGATCTCCGAAATAATCAGTAATTGTATATTTCATTATAAAACCTTCCTTTTATTTTGACATTTCCATTTGCCATTTGATTTGAAGTACATCCGATGGTGTCAACGCATAACCGAATCGCTTGGCATACTTTTTCTTGAAAAATAAGCCGGTATTTGTAAGGATAAGACTTCCCTTCATGCCATGATACACGCACTTCTTCCCATTTAGCATCGGGGCAAGTCGGGCAGCATCATTGGCAATTTTTTTGTGATCCAGTAAGGCCTCATACTGAATGGTAAGGTACAGATTGGAAAGAGCGGCGAACTTACTGTTGAGTAGGGAGAGTACCTGGTCGCAGACTGTCTGCCGCATTTCTGGTGAGTACTGCTGATTGAGCGTGAGAGTAAAATAAGAGTAATCCCGCCCATCACCAGCGGTGTCAGTCTCTCCTGTCGATGTTCTGCACCAGAAAAAGAGAGCCCAATCCTGGCTATGATATTTCATATCTCTGGGGACATTGTATTGGTAGCAGGGGAAGCGGCCGGCAATAATGTCCAAGACGGATTTCATAATGCGATTCCGCTCCTGCGGTGATACTTCCTCGTGCTCATGTGACAAGCCATGAGTATAAAGGAATTCTAAACGAAGCACATCCACGACCACGCAGCCATACCCATGTTCAATGAGCTCCCGGCTATCATATCCAATCAGGGACTGGTCATGCTTGATGTTCATATTGCACCTCCATCAAAGAATGGGGAGAGAGGGTATACACCCTCTCTCCCTGTCAGTTACTCTCCCGCCATACGGAAGAACTCCGTGGGCGTCAAGATTTTGATTCCCAATGTCTGCGCCTTTTCCAGCTTGCTGCCTGCGTTTTCGCCGCAGATCAGATAGTCGGTTTTACTGCTGACAGAACTTCCAGCATGGGCGCCCAGGGATTCGATCTTTGCATTGATGCTTTCACGTGTGTAAGGCTCCACCTTACCGGTCACCACAATAGTGAGCCCAGTAAAGGGGCTGTTTGTGGTTTCCTGCGGCGGCGCCGGCGGTGCAATCTGCACCATCTCACGCAATTCATACCAGATGTACCAGTTGTCTTCATTCTCAAACCAAGTGCGGATATTGTTTTGTAATGTGTCGCCGAAGTCAGGGAGCTGCGTAAAGTCGTATCCGCTGACCACGGCCGATTCAAATGCCTCAAGGTCGCTATTGAAGGTACGGGCCAGGGTGCGGCTGGCAGTATTGCCCACCATAGGAATGTCCATTGCGACCAGATACCGCTCGAAGGTGGTGTTACGGCTGCGCTGGATGGCATCCCAAAGCTTCTGCCATGATTTCTCTCCCAGGCCGTCCATCTGAACGATCACCGATTTGTGCTCATCCAGTCGGTAGATATCCATGTAACTGTGGAGCAGCCCATGCCCGATAAATTTCTCCAAAGTAGCCTCGGACAAGCCTTCAATGTCCATTGCCTTTTCGCCGACAAAATGGACGAACTGTTGGAGGCGTCTGGTCTCGCAATTAGGGTTATCGCAGAACAGTGTACGGGTAACCCGCTCTTTTCCATCAACGGTTGCTTTGCTCTCATGGATGCGGGTAGGCTCTCCACAGCAGGGGCACTGTTGTGGAATAACTGCCTCCAGGGAAAAGCCGCCACGGTCCAGGTTATCCTCTACATGGGGGATAATCATGTTGCGCTTGGAAACCTTGATACGGTTGCCAGGCATCAACTCCAGCCCCTCAATGAAAGAGAGATTATGGAGACTGGCCCTTGCTACTTCACATCCGTCGATCTCCACCGGGTCAAACACGGCAACCGGCGCGATTTCGCCTGAGCGAGAGGGATTCCATTCGATGTACTGGAGTTTGGTTTCAAAAGAGTCGTCTTCAAACTTGTATGCAACTCCGTCTTTGTAGTGGTGCCCAGTTCGTCCGCAGGATTTGGAATAGGGAATGTCGTTATATGTCACCACAATTCCATCGATGGGAATATCGTTTTTCTTTGCTATCTCCTGCAGCCGTTCAATCGCCATATCGATATAGTGCTGATTGAGCGCAGCCTTGGTTCTGAAATACGGACATACCGTAAATCCGTACGCCCATAACTGCATAAGACGGTCAGATTTCACCTGCATCGCCTCAAGCCCTTCCAGTACATTAAAGGGCATGAAGGTAACACACCGGTCCTTGCAGACATTGGCGTCCAGCAGGCGGACTGAGCCGGCAGCCAGGTTCCGGCCATTTTTATACGGCTTGCCTGTGCTGTCCAGCAGCTTGCCTTTCATCCTTGCGAAGTCGCTGGGGCGGATGAAGGCCTCACCAACGACAACAAGGTGCTCCTGGTACGGAATCTTCAAAGGGATACCCTTGATACCGCGGGCGTTGTGGGTCACTACTTCACCCTCGTTTCCGTCGCCCCGTGTTGCAGCCTGGATTAACTCGCCTTTTTCGTAGGTCAACTTAATGGTCAACCCGTCCAGTTTCAGCATCAGCAGAACAAGTTGGTCACTCATAAAGTCCAGCAGGGCTGCACTGCTTTTCTCCTTAGCCAACGAAAGCAGAGGGATGCTGTGCGTTGTTTTTTCCAATTCGCTGACAGCGGGGTAGCCAACAGTTCGTGTGGGAGAGTTGGCCATTTGAATGCCAGTCACATCCTCCAGGCGGGCCAGTTCATCAAAGAGCGCGTCGTACTCCTGGTCGGTGATTGTGGGGGCATTGAGATTGTAATACTCGTGGCGGTAGCGGTTCAGTTTTTCCGTAAGCGATACCACCTGTTCATAAGCGGGTTGTGACATTAGGCTGCCTCCTTTTCATTCAAAACACGGAACGACATGATGAGGTACTGTTCCGTGTGATGTTGGTCACTGGTATAAACGCTGCAGTTTCCGTTCTGGAACCGCCAGAACGATGCCTTGCTCCACCAAAGAACCGGGTTTTTACCCGGATTTATACGGTCGGACGGTGAAGTGACTGTGCTGTAAAAACCCTGGGTATTGACCTTGGTAATGCGCCGGATTTCTCCAACACACTCTTCCCGGCAATGCCCGGTGATCTCCAGCAGCATATTCTCCTTCAGGGTACGCTTTAACTGATTTAGGTTTTTAATCATTGTGCTATTTCCTCGCTTCTATTAGGCTGCTTCCAGGTCACGGAATTTGCCAAAGTTCAATTCGTGGATGATGTGGCCGATTTTCTCGTCATCGTCCCAGTTTGTGCTGAGAACCGTTCGTTCCGGGCCTGTACCGATAAACACGGAAACTTGTCCGCCATAAATTTGCATTAAGGTTTCAGGGCGCCGGGCACAAACCAGAGCCAAATTACCAAGTTGTTTCATAGGACACCTCCTTACACCGCAATCTGGATTTCCCAATTTGGATCGCGGTCCGCCAGTGCGTCCAAAGAAATGACGATGCTGTGCGCATTATTCCGCGTACTCCGAATACCGTAGCGTTTCCGTACAGTCCGCAGTTCTTGCTGGAGCTGGGAAAGAATGTGCTGTTCCAGAGTGTCCTCCCCGGCCTCGTAGTCTGCGACTGTGCGGATCAGTCGGAGAGCAAGGTCTTGGTACACATCATCTAAATCCAAGTTTGCTGCTTTCATGATGTGGCGATTTTGCTGCATTACCTTTTCAATGCACCAGAGGTATTCTTCTACGATGTGGTTGCGCTTTGTGATAGTGATTTTCATTTCAAAACCTTCTTTCATTTGTTCTTTAGGCTACTTCCATAAGGTCGCGCAGCAGTACATCCGCTAAACGCTCTCCAGCCAAGTCACCTACATGGATTCGGACATTATCTGTCCGCATCTTTTCCAATTCCTGCATCCGAAGTACCTTGCTTTTTTTCGCCCGCTGTCGATCTGTCTTGGATAGACGGTCGGCGAGCACAGTCTGCCATTCCTTGAGGAACTGCTTAATGTCTTCAAATTCTTCATCTTGCCGGTCAAATTCCGTTCGAGCCTGACGCACAGTTCCGTTTGGTTCTACTTCCAGAGTGTAGTAGGGAATGTCCGGATCTGAGCGTCGGCGGAGGAACAGAATATAGGTTTCGTGGCTTTCAATTCGATCCCAATAGACCTCACTGCGGAATAAGCAGTGGTTGAGCACAAAGCCATCTGCAAAAATCTCCTGCACGTCTTTAGGCGTGACAATGGCATAGGCATCTCCCTCGTAGGCATACTTGGATAAGGTCTTGCAGACTTTGTTAACAGCGGGATGCTTGGCAGCCACCTCTGCCGCCTGATTTACTCCGTTCGCCATTTTGCCGCGGAGGATCAACTGTTTGTGACGCAAACGAAGTTTATTGACGCGAAAAACGATTTCGTCATCAGTGTTCATGCCGAAGGACTTTGCCATAGAGAGGTAATCCCGCCAGGTGTAAATAACCTGAGAAACAGAATCTTTGCTCCCGCTCATCTGACGCAGCACATAATTTCGGATTTGAATGGGACTCATTTTCTCCAAAACAAAGTCCACCATTTGCCTTGTGACCTTGTTAATAGAGAACCAATTCAGGACTTCGTCGGAGAACAGGGTATTCTGCTCCTTTTCATACTGTAGCCAGCTAAGGAATACCCAACCGCCGTTTTCCTGACGTAAGCGGTGGAGTCGTTGTTTGTCAATGCCCAGCGCCTTTGTCAGACTACTTGCAAAGGGTTCTTTTAAGCAGTTCTGTGTCGCCTTGGATAGATCCCAGCATTCTTCAAACAGTCGCGGTAGATTTGCTTTTCTGATCTTCTCAAGGGGGGGCACAGCTGAGAGCCGTTTGAGATATTCAGTCGGTTCACACAACATTTTTTTCTCGTAGATCCAGTCAACCAATTCGGTATACTGCAGTTCTGTTTTTTTCAGGTAAGGCAAGGTCTTACCGTAGACCATGCCGGCACCGCCGTACCTTGACTGGTATGTGTAATAGAAATAGCCATAGTATGTGGTCGGTTCTTCCGGCGCCCAGCGAATTTCTTTGTTTCTGTAACTCTGCCAAAAATAATCTCGCCCCTGAAATCTCCTGTCATAGACAGTCCGCCGGATTTCCAGACTGTTTACTTTGGAGTTCAATGTAAAACCTTTTTCATAGGTGCGTCTTACTTCAAACTCCCGTAGAATAAATCCATCCGGCCGTCCCTGCATGAGGTAGGCTTTGAAAGTACTTGTAGAAAACTTTGTGACTCGTCCGATTGCTTTGAACTGCACTTTTTTACCGCAGCAAGGGCAGTGGCCAGTTCGGTTATGATAGGGCTGTTTGGTCAGAGTGACTTGCTTGCCGCAGTAAGTACAGTAGCCCTCTTTTGCACCACCTTTTTTGTAATGGTAAAACAGGTGGTGTTCTCGGATGCCAACCTTGTCTACCCAATGCAGCCAGTCTTTTGGCAACGGGGGTGTCAACGCCATATCGGCATCCCACGGTGCCACGAGCCGACGGTATTTTGCAGAGGACTCCGCATTGCGTAAGTCCGTTTGAAATTCCCATAGGCCAGCATAACCGCTCTCTTTTGTCCCCAAATATTCGCGAATCAGTTTTTCATCGTGTCTTGAGGAGAAAACCTTGGGATATGTCCCGATATATGTAGGCCAGTCTAAGCGGTCCAGTTTCCCGGTAAGCCAATTCTGACGCTCCGTTCCGTATGTGATGAACTCTTTCTTTGCACGATCCACATATACAATGTAAGTAGGGTTCTTTGCGCCAGCCGCCAAATAGGATGGATAAAACAAAGCCACCTGTAAGATGTCGTTGTGCACACTGCTCCGCAAAAAAAGTTTATAGGGGCAGTCTCTAATCGGGTCACATCTGTAAAAGTTTGCTTGCCAGCGTTTCAGTATTGGTGCATTTTCGATTGCTGCCTTACACATATGAGGTGTTGCAGCAAGTTTTGGCATGGCAAGTAGCACTGCCTTATTCATGCTCACAGTCCTTTCTTTCTTTAGAATCAATGTCGTACCATGTATTTGGCCGAATATGTTTTCCATCCACAATCATTAGAGCAATATGGGTGATTTTCTTCGTAGAAGGGTCTTCCTTTGCCAGCGCTAAAATATCCCCTTTTTTACCCTTTGCAAGTGGATTGCTACCTCGAACAACTACATAGCCGTTTAGTGCACTTCCGTGGTTTTGCCTGACATGGCCATTCCAGGTACGAAACGGATGATCCACCATGTAGGCAAGAGCATGGAGGAAGAAATCCTCCATACTCAATTGCTTAACAATGGTGAGTTCAGTACAGGCTATTTTGCTGTCGCAGGCATCTTCATCCATATCGCCTCCGGGATTAACCACGCAGTAAATGGAATGGGCCATATCCGGATAATACGAGAGGCAGTCCAACGGATTTTCTGCACAGTGAAACCCGTTTTGCGCGCAGTTTGCTTTCTCTGTCACATTCTTGCCCATGACGAATTGATAGCCTCTGCAAACCAGTCCCGGCTCAAAACCTTTGTAAGCAATCATGGTTTAACCTGCCTTTCCCAGTTGGTTGAAGTCCAGGGCAATTTGTCCCTCATCAGAAGGCGAAACCACCTTTTTCTTAGCCGTTGCCTGCTTCTGTTCCTTTTTTGCTGTTTTGCTACTGGCAGGTGTTGAACGTGCTGCGGGTATTGCAGTTTCTTTTACCTGATCTTCCTTTGCATTGGGATCACGGAAGTAATCTTCCGCCCACTGGTAACAGAGATCATCTGGAACATCACAGCCATAGCCTTGTGCGCCAGTGCCGGGAGTGATACCGTCTGCTTTCATCTCATCCTGCACATACTCCCATGCTTTTCTGGTAATGTACTTAAAGCAGTTAACCATGCTTTTGCGGGGGTGCATGACCAGTCGCGCAAAGGCCGGATCGTCGAGGCATTTGGTTTGGATAACCTCGGACACACAATCCTTCATATTTCGGCGAGTAATTTTCTCTGTATCGTTGCTGACCCGCCGGGCTGAGGCCATCATTACCTCATCATCGCTCATGCTTGCAATCGCCTGGAGCTTTTCCTGCTCGACCTCATCAGTAACTGTTTTTGTAGTACTCTGGGCTGGAGATTGATTTTCCCTGTCCTCTTCACTTGCTTGAGGAAGGTCAGTCTTTTCATGCGTCCCAGCAATGTTGTTATCATCCGAGGCAGGCTCGTTGTTGATTTGTTCTTCAGGCTTCGGTTTGTTTGCCGATTCAGGAACTTCTTCGGGGGATTGCTTGGTCGCATTAGATTGTTCATCCCATCGAGTTAAGACAGGCTTGTAAGTGTCCATTTGGAAGGGCTCGGCCCCCTCGCTTTCAAACTGATCCATTGCCATCTCGGAAAAAACTCCCATTGATAAGACCTCCTTAAAAATTGACACTAATAACAAAAGGAATGTGGGGGTGGTATAGGCCACGCACACATTCCTTCGTCTTTTTCTGCTCACACCACATAGACCAGTGTGCTGAATGGATCAAAGCAATAGCACACAAGTCCGGGAAAGTGAGTGGATTCCTCTTGTATCTGCCGCTGGATTGCTGCCGCTGTTTCCTCTGGAGGAAAGATGCGGTCAGGGCACCACGCAATGGCAGTAAAATAGTGATTCTTCTGGTCATAGCGGATTTTCAAGTCCAACTGGCTGCAGTAGGACAGCAGCTCTTCCAACTGACTGATTTTACTCAACTCCATTACATTTTCTGGCGCCAGTGGGAAACCCCTTTTTGGCCAACATGGGAGAGAACCGGACAGAAACGAAGCCTTCCTTGTCACGGTAGTAGTAGGTACGATTTTCGTCATCATACAGTTCCACCACATCAGAGATGGCTATGCTGCGTCCGTGATAGTCGCTGGGGAGATCGTCGTTATAGCGCGCGAAGATTCGATCCAATACTTCGAGCACAGTTTGGTTCAGTGGGCGCATTATGCTGCTCTCGTACACCAGACAGTATTCTGATGCAGGCGGTTGTTCATAGCCAGCCTTACGCAACTTTTCAATACCAGAAAATGCAAACGGAACCGTCTTTCCTTCCTGGAGATTCAGTTGATAAATTCGGAAACGCTGGCAAATCCGCCCACTGTCCATCATCCGCTGAAAAGCGCCATCATCACTTTCCTGCAGATAGGCGGCATATTCAAAATCCGTCAAACCAAGGTATTCAGCCAGGGGGATTCTGCAATCCTTTTCGTTTTCCCACTGCTGGATACAGGTTTCAATATCACTGATTTGACATAGGCCGCTTTGGTAGCGCTCCTTAAATGTCATGCGTCGGTATGTCATTTCTATATTCTCCTTGTTCGAATTCTTTTTGTGCAAAGCCAGCTGCCAATCGTCAATCCCCTTATAATTGGGGTTCCAGGTAAGACGTCGGCAAGACAGACCGTGTTTTTTTGCCAATAAGTAGAGTTTGGATGCTCCTTGGCTGACACCCTTGTTGCTGTACTTGTCCATATCCTCTGCTTCAATGATTTCCTCTGTTCCGTTTCGATGCAGAAGTTCAAAGAGGCTATCAAGCTGAGCTATGCAGCCAGCACCGCCGGTGGCAGCAAAAGTACGATTCATTAACACATGGGCTATGTCTGCTTTGAGTGCCCCCTCGGTCACATAGACAACTCGGGAACATGGGTCACCGACAAAATGGATGGGGCTTCCAGAAGACGCACCACAAGTTTTGCTGGTGGATGCAAGCCAAAGGTATTTTGTCCCGACCTTGTCTGGAGGATCTCCCTCCTTCTTGAGAGGCCTATCAAGTCGGATCTGCAATCCATGAATCATACCATCCACATTCCGATATGGAATGAGAATGCCCGATGTTCTTTGATGAAATTTGACCGTCCATTTTCCGCTGTCGTCCAAATAAAACCCGGGGACTCCTTGGACGGTGCATCCCTGCTGAATGAGTTTTGCTGTGAGAGTGCGGCACAGGTACGGCGCCGGAGTGCTTTTGAAGCCGAAGGCAGCAATTTGCTCATCGGTTAATCCACGCTTTTCCTGCAAATGCTTTCTGTGTGCTGGTATCAGCTGAAGCATTCCCAGAAGCGTGGAATATGTCTGATGGATCTCCTGTGTGGATGCCCGCTCGGATAAGACCACCTCGCTTTGCATTCGCTCTTTCTGAGATGCCTCACGAACTTGGCTGATTCCGCCATTCAAGATCGCATCACAGATTTCGCTGTAGGCTGTGGCTTTGCTTACATTCTGTGCCTTGGAGTACAATGCAAGCATTCCGCCGCTATCGCCGCAACAGTTAGTGCACCATGCATTCTTGGTTAGGTTGATACACAGTTTTCCCCTCTGGCTCCCACACAGGGGGCAGTCCGCATAAATGTAGTCGGGACTCCTCCGCCTGATATGCAGACGGAGGAGTTCGACCACATCCATGATGGTAAAGGGAAAATCCGATGCTTTGGTTGCCATCGGGTAAAAACTCCTTTCCATCGGTCCCAGTTACCTCATTGGCTCATAAGAGGGTTATCCGGCTTTCTTCATAGCCAGCTCGTCCAGCAGTAGCGATGCAGCGGCCTTCAGCACATTTCCCGCATCCTTGGAAGAATAGAGGTAGAAGCGCAGACTGGAAGCACGACGCTCCATGACCTCACCCAGCGTCCAGCCCTTGCAGGTTCCAAAAGTGACCATAATGGAACGTGCCTCGTCCAGGGTCATGCGCTGAATGATTTCTTCAACGGTCATTTCATCGGTATATGTGTTGTCGGCAGTCGGTTGCTCTCCTTCATTACTGACACCATCCTGCGGGAGAGGGTCGTCAGCAGCCGCAGCAGTATCATTGCTCGGAACTGCACCGAGCATCTGCAGAACTCCAGCCGTTTCATTTACAACATGACTCTGTTCCGGTACAGTAGCCTGTTCCACTGGCGACTCAGGCATCGGTTCCGTATGAGTCACTTTTGCCTCTGGAACGACGGCAGTGGTATCAGGCGGATTTGGTGCTGTGTCAGGGATTTTCTCTTCAATAGTGGTACCCTGTACCTCTTGCGGGGCAGGTTCCTCCATCTGAACAGATTCCACCTGAGGATCAAGGTTGCCAGTCGCTCTGTGTTCTTCCTGGGCAGGCTGGACTTTTGCTGTTTGCAGAAGGCGTTCTACCTGGGACACCGGGATTTCCGATCCACACTCGCTGTTGTCAAAGTCCAACAGATCGGATAATTGAATGCCAAAGCCAGCATTGTCCAATGCCTCGTTAAGCGCCTCGTCCTGTGCTGCCTGAACATAGCGGCCGCCAGGGACATTCTTGGCGTACATGGTGGAAATAAAATTTGTAATGGGGCGCGGATCATCGCTGTGCAGATAAACCTGCGCTTCAAAGATGGCCATGCTGTCTGTAATCCGCATGGGGTTGAGAACCATCCGTCCGTCGGAGCACGCCAGACGGAACCACATCTTCTTGTACCGCAGGTCGAACTTCAAAACCGGCTCACCTGTCTTGAGAGAAGTGGTCTGGCGAAGATACCGCAAGGGATTGAACTGCGGAACTTTTCTCAGGGCTTCCGCTGCGGGGACGGTCTTGATGATGCTGTCGGATTGCTCTTTCATGAGTAAAACTCCCTTCATAAATAAAATAAGAGATACCTGTGCATTTTTCTGCACCAGCATCTCGTTTCAACTGGCCTGTCGGATTTCCGAAAGGCTTTTTCTTTGTTGGGCAGCCATCTTAATAGACTGCGCTTTGTAGTACGCCTGCACACGCTCACCCAGAAGGGTGTTTCTCCGCCCTGCCTTCTTATTGGAAATTGCCATGAACAGAGCTTTTTTCTGCCCCACCAGCCAAACGCGCTTTTTTGCACGCGTAATTGCCGTGTAGAAAACATTACGGTCAAGCATGATTTTATGTGCCAGCAGTACAGGGAAAATGACGGTGTCATACTCGCTGCCCATTGCCTTATGGACCGTGGTTGCATACGCCAATTCCAATTCTTCAAGATTGTCCAAGGTATACTCGGCATATCGACTATCAAATTTGATAATCACAATTCCTTTCCGAATGGCGCGAATTTGACCGACCTCTCCATTAAAAACGCCTTTGGAAATTAGGTTGCCCTGTGCATCGCGCAGAGGGATGGAACTGTCATTTTTCTTTTGCATGACTTTATCGTACAACCTAAATGTCATGCCGCCCCGCGCGATTTCTGGCTTATCCGGTGCCGGCGGATTGACTGCTTCCCGAATTTTCTCATTTAGCCTGTCAGTCGACGCATCACCTCTGGACCTAAACGGCGAGAGGATCTGCACCTTTTCAACACCAGACTTTTCAACCTCTTGGAGATACATTTTGCAGATATACTCGGCGGCCTCTTCCTGCGACTTAACTTGCGTAAAACTGAAGTATTCGTCATCAAAGCAGAGATCAGTGACGCCGTCGTGAATGCATTTGGCGTTGTATGGAATGGGGCTATCTTTGGCTTGCCGAAAGATTTCATTTAGTACCGTTACGGGCACCAGTTCGCTTTTTATTAACTGGTGCAGCACGTCACCAGGGCCAACACTTTCCAACTGGTCTGCATCGCCCACCATCAAAATTCGAGTATGAGGTCGCACTCGTGTAAACAGTTGGTGTGCAAGGAACATATCCATCATTGAACTCTCATCCACAACCAGGAGGTCAGCATTTAAGAACACTGGTTTTTTCTGCCAAACGGATTCATCGCCGTGTAGGTTCAACAAGCTATGTAATGTCTGTGCGTTTTCAATTCCAGTCGTTTCCGTCATGCGCCGACTGGCCTTGCCTGTTGGAGCGCCCAAACAGATTATTCCGTCTGGGTTTAAGATGCGGAATGTCTCAATTACGGCGCGCAGGATTGTGCTCTTACCAGTACCAGGGCCACCGGTAATGATAGTCAAATTATGGCTGAAAGCATTCATCACACCTTCATATTGCCGCTTAGAAAGTGTAATACCCAGTTGCCCTTTAACCCGCTCCACAACGGAAGTGAGATATGAGGGCACCTCCACTTTCTCCATCATTTTCTGAACAATGAGGCAGGCTGTCTCACTTTCCTGAAGGTAGAGATGTGGTAGATAGATGTTTCCTTTATTGGATGCAACCACATTTGCCAGGATCATCTTTTCAAGCTGATTTTCAACTTCCTGAGGAATGACCTGCATGGCAGGTGTGGTGACATTTTCATTGAGCAGCGACAGGGCAGACTTGAGAAGTGCTGTTGCTTCCATGTATAGATGCCCACCGCTGTCACGGGCTTTTTCAAGTCCATAGAGCACAGCCCCCTGAATTCTCATTGGGTCATGCTGGTTACTACCGGACTTTTGAACAATAGCATCAACACGTTTGAACCCAAAGCCAGGCATTTGGCAGAGGCGATATGGACTCTCTCTAATCAACCCCACGCTGTTTGGTCCAAAAAACTGATAGATCTTCATGGCCGTGTTGGGTGTAATTTTGAACGGTGCCAAAATCGTCAAGAGATCCCGCATGACCTTGCTCTCTGCATAGCCGGATTTGATGTCCTCCAGCCGCTCCTCTGATATACCTCGGATTTGCAAGAGTTTTTCCGGCGTATTCTCCAAGACATCCAGTGAACGAACGCCAAAGCACTTTACAATGGCTTCCGCGGTTCTTGGACCAATGCCTCGAAGTAGGCCTGATGATAAGTAGGCGCGTATCCCCTCCAGCGTAGGAGGCACAACCTCACGCCATTGAGTGACCTCGAATTGGCGACCATATTTGCCATCTTTCCATTCGCCAGTCAATTCCACTTTAACTGCATCTGTTTGAGGCAAATCATATCCGACTGCCGTAAAACGGATAAGATGATCGTGATACCGGTACGGACTACGTGCATCCTCCGGAATCATCATATCAGCGGTTTTCATCCGCAGTACCGCAAATCTGCTTGTTTCGTTGTGAAAGAGCACTCTATCAAATGCTGCTACTATGCCCATTTTGTCGTCACCTCCACAAAATTACGCTGCGTTAGATTGGCCCAAAACCCTTTTAATATGAAATCTTCGGCTTTCTGAGGTTGTTACATATTCGTTGTAGATTTCAGGATATAGCATTTTGAGTTTGTCCAACCCTTCTTTTGAGATTCCCTGTTTGTAAACAGGCTTGTACGATATGGTGTAGCTGCCGTCTGCATCCTCATACAGAGCCACGCAACTTTTACCCATATCAGCAACAATCAAAGATTTAAGCCGCTTTATCTCGCTTTCCAGCTTTTTACTCTGGGCATCGTACAGGGATTTTTGTTCCTGCAGTTGCAAGTACTGTTTGACTTTACTGAACTGGGGCGGAGTAATGGTCACAGGTGGGATATCGGTAGCAGCCGGTCCCAAAATGCGCTGAAGACTCTTGATGACCAAATCACCATTTTCGGTATAGGGCGGCGGCGAGTTGAGAAGGACATAATTTTTCCAGAAGCTTTCTTCCAGAGCGATCAATTCTTCCTCATAGGCCATATCCCGGTCAATGCAGCGAAAGATTGCCTCACGGCTGTCAGTAAGCAAGCAGCAGAAATAGACCCGGTCGTGATTTGTCACCGCCATGTAATGTCGTCCCTGACTTTCGTAGTAGGCGGGGACAACTTCATTGCCGGCATACCACCAGTTATCAACGGAGTTAGATGTGGTTGTTTTACACTCTAAAATTGCGGTACCACCCTCCGGCAGTTCCACCAGATAATCCAAATCTGCAAGCATCCAAGGGTACTGCGGATGTTGGAACATCACCTTTCGCTGATAGACCTTCAGACCAGTTCGCCGCTCAAAAATGCTGGCTACCAGCGGCTCCAACAGGTGGCCGATTTCTTTTGCTACCCAGTTTTCTTCATCCGATTGGGCTGAAATTCCAAGTTTGTCGTAGTACAAATCACGGGCTGTCATAAAGGGAGAAATACCAAGGACTGCGGCAGCGTCGCTCCCACCAATCCCTTTTCGCCGGTATTTCAGCCACTCGTCACGCGGCAAATTTGTTGTATCTACCAGCACCAAAGGCTGATAATCCAACTTCGCCATAATAGCTTAATTCCTCCTCTCCAAATGTCATATTGCGCAGTTCCATCTTCAAGACCTGCCGGCTGTTACCACGCTCAGTTTTTTTGCGCGGCTTCTGGCGGTGATGGGGCTGCCATTTTTTTCTTCGCTTCATAATTCTGTGTTCTCCTTCCATTGGTTTATATTCTCAAAGCCTTTTGGCTTTTGAGCAAAAAAAGAAAGCGAGAACAACTGAGGCCGGCGTTCACCAGCACTTCAACCACCTTACGATGGTGTTCAGTCATTCTCGCTTATGCGATGGGATTACCCCTATTAAATTGAAAACACCAGCAGTTGAGCGCTCGGGCGCACTAATACCGCTGATAGACCGTACAAACCTGACAACGTGTGCAATGCGATTACCTATCGCTCACAGATCGAATGACCTGTCCTCTAATGAGGAGTGCACAAAGAATCAATTACATAGTAAAGTGTAACACAATATATTGTGTGTGTCAATATAACAACTTCGAGATTTTGTGTCTTTGCTTAGACGAGAGCTGAACAGAAATTTATGAACTTCTTCGTGTTTCTATTATGCAAGGAGTTTTATCCACCTGGTATCACCTGTTTGTACCTTGATAAACGCCGAATGCTGCTGCTATCGGCCATACCCCTGCTCCAGGAGTAATACAGGAGAGGTAGATAGTGTGCCTTTTGCACGCCTGCCGCTGAAATTGTGCATAGCACAGCCTGAAAATACGCGGTCTGGAGTGAGAGCGCAGGAATTGGCCTGGATGCAGGGAGATTCATATAGTTCTACAACGAATGCCATCTCAAGGAGGTATATCTTGAATACTGAGTATAAAAGAGAATGTGGTGAAGAAAAGCTGCCAATCGATCGGAAAATGGTGTTGACTATCCGGGAAGCGGCTGAATACAGCAATATAGGGATAAACAAAATTGAATCTATGTTGAAGCAGCCAAATTGCCCATTTGTGCTTTATGTGGGTACAAGGAAACTGGTTAAGCGCAAAGAGTTTGAAGAGTTCATTCGGGTAAAAGTGGTGATATAACCGCCGAATTGATATTGAGAATCATAGAGTCCTATGCTATAATATCAAGATGTGTTGGACTCTTATTTCGTCTTTTGAGCGAAAGGAGTTCATTTTAGCCAATGGGAAAGAATCTAAAAGGTAGAGAGTGTGGCAAGGGTATCTACCAGAGAAAGGATGGTAAATTTTCGGCTCGGTACAGTGCAAAGAACGGTAAGCGCCTTGAAAAGTACTTTGATACGCTCCCAGAAGCGCGAAATTGGCTTGCGGATGTTCGGTATGAAGATAAACACGGTATCATTGTGGCAACATCCGATATGACAGTAGATGACTGGTTTTCTTTTTGGTTGAACAACTTAGTTTGTGACCTTGCACCGAATACGAGAAGAAACTATGAAGATAGGTATTTTCGGAATATTCAGCCAGTCATTGGGAAAATGTGTATCTCGGATGTAAAGCCAATGCATTGCAAAGCCGTACTGAACCGCATGGATGAAATCTATGCGGGCTCAACAATCCGGCAGGCGTATATCACGATGGGAACCTTGTTCAAAGCCGCAGTTATGAACGATGTCATAGGTAAACACCCAATGGATGGAGTACGCTATACAAAGCCGGTTCGAGCGGTAGATGACATCAAATTTTTAACCGTGGACGAACAGACAAAATTTCTGGAGGTAGCCAAGCGTTCGCACAATTACCGGCAATATGCTTTACTATTGGAAACTGGCCTTCGTACCGCTGAACTGATAGGGCTTACATGGGATGTAATTGATTGGAAAAAGAGAACCCTGACGGTCAATAAATCTCTGGAGTTCCGTCATAAACGAGGCTACTGGCGCGCTGGTCCACCTAAAACCGAAAAGAGTTATCGAACGATCCCGCTTACGAATCGTGCATATGACATACTCAAATCTTGTTACGATGAGCGCGACACACGTAAGGAGTCGGATACTCTCTCCCAAGTCTTGGAGTATACGGATAGGCGGACAGGTGAAACAAGGTACTTAGTCATGCGCGACTTGGTATTCATTAACTGGCGTACCGGTGAGCCTGCAAAAAACAGCTCCTACGACACGCATCTTTATAAGCTGTGTGACGAGGCTGGTATCAAACGGTTTTGTATGCACGCCCTCAGGCATACATACGCCACCCGTGCTATCGAGGGCGGGATGCAGCCGAAGGTATTACAGAAACTACTCGGTCATGCAAGTATAAAGACTACGATGGATCGCTATGTTCATGTGACAGATGACTCGCTGCAGAGTGCTGTTCGCCAGTTTGAATCCGCCAACGCCATAACTCCATGAAAAAATGGCGTAAAAATGGCGTAAGAGGGCATAGCGAAATCCCGGAAAGCCTTGAAAATAAAGGAGTTGTGGAAAAATATGAAATTAGGTATCGTGGGATTGCCCAATGTGGGCAAGAGTACGCTGTTCAACGCCATCACCAACGCCGGCGCCGAG
>CDTY01032332.1_pt1 | contig 40551 bp, 30 predicted proteins | sample 557731 | NCBI WGS metagenome assembly CDTY01 (sample SAMEA3182101, study PRJEB8094) | gut metagenome | biome: human; feature: gut; material: Stool; isolation source: human stool | place: Canada | collected 2013-02-12
AAAAACTGGTTACTTATGCCATAAATCATTTGCAGGTAACGAAAGTCGATGTGAACGAGCAGAATATTCAAGCTGTCGGTTTTTATAAATATATAGGCTTTAACGTATACAAAAGGTCTGATTTGGACGGAGAAGGTAAAGAATATCCTATTTTACACATGCAGTTGTAGTTCGTAAGTCAGACCCCGATTTTAAAAATCATCATTTTTGCCAGCACTACTTTTTCTTCTCATATTCGGCTTTAACTATCTGACAGCAAGAATTTAACCACGTGTTTTTTTTCTGTTTTTCGTTTATAATAAATAACATTTGTTAATGTCTATTTCGGGCTTATTTTCCGTTTTCTTTGTGCAAATATGGTGATTAAGGGGCGAACTCCGTTGTCTATAGTGCCGGAAGTATGGCTTTTGCTCCCCGTATATGGGCACTTTTTCCCTTCATGTCCTGTGTGTAATGCAGAGAAGCTTGGCGCATAATTCCCGAAACCTTATTACAAAACTTCGTCCCACGCATGTGTGCTCGCCGGTTTGCCTGCGTGAACCGTTGAGCCCACGTGCGTGGGACGAGGGTTTACATGAACCTTCATAATAAAAAGCATGGGACATACGTGGATTCTGCCTATACCTTCTTCCAGTTTTGTCCCTATCCGGAGGACGGTCTGCCCATTCATTGCTGCTCAGTTTCTTATTCTTGTGATGTAAGTCTGAGAAAGCTGAAACTCGAAAATTGCTTATGCACCGGATATTTCGGGTCCCCATTTTTGCCGGAGCGAGAAAAAGAAAAAGCTCTGAAATCCTTGAATTTCAGAGCTTTGCTTTAATTTGCTATTTGCTTTCGCGGTGCGTACGGGACTGCACCTTATTTTCTTTCAATCGACTATAAATTAATTACTTATCACAGCAAAAACGCTGTAAATATTTCTAAAAGTAACGATTTAGAAACGATTTCCAATATTTCATTTTTGTCTTCCGTGACACCGATGTGTCACTCTTGTTTTGCGGGTTCAAAATTATGCACTTTTTCTGAAACTACCAAATATTTGATTATTAATTTGATATATTTTTTTCTTCAGTGCAAGGTGCGAGCCTATATATAGAGATAGGCTTGCACCTTGCACCGAACTTTTCTCTGCCCTACCTGACTACCCTATTTCCCTGATTTTCAATTACCACACAAAAAAAAGTTATGCCAAGTTGGTAACAAGTTGGCAAATGCTTCGGTACGATTGGAAGAACTTTGCGGCATATTCAAAAATAATAAGGTATGGAAGTTATTACAATGGAGTCCGCAGCTTATCAGGGGTTGATTACCAAAATAGAGAAGATTGCGGAATATGTCTTCCGAAAGGGAAATGTACCCGAACAGGAGGAAGATATTTGGCTGGATAGCCAGGAGGTGGCTGATATGCTGCATATCAGCACAAGAACCCTGCAACGGTTAAGAACGGATAATCTGATTGATTATACGTTTGAAAGGGGAAAATGCAAGTACCGGTTCTCGGAAATAGAGAGGAAAGTGAACGAGAAGATTATTAATTGTGAACCGCACCTAATTGACGAGTTCCGCAAAAATGTATTGCTGCGTGGAGAATAATTCGATTGACAAGGAGGATATTCTCCGACTGACGGATAGAGGTCTGTCCGTATTCAGGCATTATGTACCGGTGGCTTTCCGGCTGGGAAAGAATTTCCTTAATCCGTTCTATCAAGATAAACGGGCTTCGTGCAACGTATATTATGAGCGGAAAAGCGGAGTGTATAAGTTGAAGGATTTCGGGAATGATGATTATTCCGGGGATTGCTTTGCACTGGTGGGGAAAATTCACGGGCTGGATTGCAAACGGGCAAAGGAGTTCGTGGAGATTATGGCGATTATTGACCGGGACTTGCATCTGGGACTAATGGATGGCTGTGGGGTGGATTTACCCGTCACTCCTATTCCGATAGTATCGGAAACGACGGCTGCGCAAAAAGTGAAGAAGGCACGACCTTATACGTTGGCGCAAAAGGGGTTTACGGCTGCGGAACTTGCCTTTTGGGGAGAAAGCGGCATCACACAGGATATATTGGGACTGTTCCGGGTGGTTTCACTGAAGAAGTTCAGCAGTGAGAACAGTGAAGGGAAACCGTTCAGTATTGTGGCGACGGAGAAAGAGCCGATGTTCGGCTATACGGCAAAGCAATATGTGAAGGTGTATCGTCCGCACTCGGAGATGCGGTTTTTGTATGCCGGAGATTTTGGCGAAAATTATTGCTTCGGATTGGAACAGTTGCCGTCTAAGGGGGATTTGCTCTTTATTACGGGCGGCGAGAAGGATGTAATGAGCCTGACGGCTCACGGGTTCCATGCTATCTGCTTTAACTCGGAAACGGCGGCTATTCCCGTGGGGATTGTTCATCGGCTATCTTTCCGGTTTAAACATATCGCACTGCTTTACGATATGGATAAGACGGGGCTGGATAGCTCGGCGAAGCAGGAACAGGCATTGAAGAATTACTGCGTGAAACGTTTGTTGCTGCCATTGGCGGGGACAAAGGAAGAAAAGGATGTCTCGGACTTCTTCCGTATGGGGAATGGTCGGGAGGATTTGATTAAACTATTTCTGGATTATCTGGATACAATTTATAGCGAAACTATGTCAGCTCTGAAATCTTGTGAGGTGGATTTCAATAACCCGCCTCCCGTGGCACAAATGGTTGTGTCGGTGAATGATGTACCGTTAGGTACGCAAGGAAATATCCTTTGTATTACCGGTGGCGAAGGAACCGGGAAAAGTAATTATGTGACGGCACTGATTGCGGGGGCTATCGGGCAGACGGACAAGGATAAGGCAATGGATACGCTGGGGGTGTCGGTCTGTGAGAACAGCAAGCGGAAGGCAATTCTGTTCTATGATACGGAACAGTCGGAGGTGCAGACGTACAAGAATATCACGAACCTTTTGAGGCGTTGCGGACGGGAAACGATGCCGGAATATCTGAAAGCGTATTGCCTTACGGGAATGAGCCGCAAAGAGCGTTTGCAGGCGATTATCCAGAGCATGGATAAGTTCCATTATCAATACCGGGGGATTCACATGGTGGTGATTGACGGAATTGCGGACTTGATAAAGGGGGCAAATGATGAAACGGAAAGTATTGCCGTGGTGGAGGAACTGTACAGGCTGGCGGGGATATATAACACTTGTATTGTCACTATCCTGCATTTTATTCCTTCGGGATTGAAGTTGCGCGGGCATCTGGGAAGTGAATTGCAGCGAAAGGCGGCGGCGATCCTTTCTATCGAGAAAGATACAGACCCGGCGGTGTCGGTGGTGAAAGCGTTGAAGGTGCGCGACGGTAGTCCGCTGGATGTGCCTATCATGCAGTTTGCATGGAGCCGGGAAGCCGGGATGCACGTCTATCTGGGGGAAAAACCGAAGGAGGAAAAGGAGAAGCGAAAAGAGGATGAACTCGTGGCTGTGGCACGGGATATTTTCGGGCGGCAGGACTTTATTACTTATGTGGATTTAGCGGAACAGATACAGTCCATCTTGGATGTGAAGGAACGCACGGCGAAAAGTTATATCAAGTTCATGCGGGAGAAGGATATTATACTGAAAGATCCGTCGAACCAGAGTTACTATATTATCGGGAACTTCAAACAGTCGGGCGTATGATACCATTGGATAAAGAGACGTTTGAGGCGTATATGGAGCGTTTGCTTGAACAGGTGGAGAAGGTTGTGGGCGCACTGGATAAGAAGGACAAGAAGCCGCAGAATTACCTGAACGGGGAACGGTTGTACGATAACCAGGATGTTTGTTTGCTGCTGAATGTCAGTAAACGGACGCTGCAACGGTATCGGGATAATGGTTTGAAATATCATACTATCCTGCATAAGACGTATTACAGGGAGAAGGATTTGCATGAGTTTATACGGCGGTATTTTGACGGGGAAAATGTGGGGAAAGACAAGCCGGAAGAATGTGAAGAAGATGATAGTAGGTAAAACCGAAAAAACGATGGCAATTCCTTTATAATTGAGACTACTCAATATTAATCCATCATTTGAATTTATTGAAAATTATGTCAGGAAACATAGCTTGTTTTCTCATCAGACTTCTCAAAATATAGTATATTTGCAACATTTTAATAAATATATGATTGATGTGTCAAAAAATAGGAATAGATATTTTTAGCGGAGTAGGCGGACTGAGCTTAGGAGCAGAGAATGCTGGCATAAAAATAGCTATAGCGATTGAAAAAGATCCTATAGCTGTAAAAACATATATAAAAAATCATCCTCACGCCAAAGTTGTTTGTCAAGATATTCGTGAAGTTAATCCATTAGACCAAATAGAAAAGTATCCATTTATAGTTTTTGGAGGGCCTCCATGTCAAGGTTTTTCTACATCCAACCGAAAAACGAGAAATTTGCTAAATTCAAATAATCATTTATTTAAAGAGTTCGTCCGTTTCGTTGATGTGTTGAGACCACAATGGTTTTTATTTGAAAATGTTGAAGGACTTACAAACTTTAACAAAGGTGAAACTCTTAAAGAAATAATAAATGATTTCAATAATTTGGGGTATAAAACATGCTGGGATATTTTATATGCTTCTGATTATGGAGTACCCCAACATCGCAATCGTTTTTTTTTAGTAGGAAATAATCTTAATATTGATTTTGATTTCCCCCCCAAAAAAGAGGATTATATAACAGTGAATGATGCCATTTCTGATTTGCCAGATCTTAAGAATGGACAAATGTCAGATATTTTACCTTATAAAAGTAAAGCAATGAGCCAATATGCATATGATATGAGAATTAATTCTACCCATGCAACACAAAATTTCGTATCTCGAAATGAAGATTATGTTATCGAAAGGTACAAGTATATAAAACCAGGAGAAAATTGGAGAGCAATTCCTGAACATCTAATGAGTAACTATTCAGATAAAAATAAGTGTCATAGTGGAATTTATAAAAGGCTAGATCCTGACAAACCGTCCGTGGTAATATCAAATTATAGAAAGAATATGCTTATTCATCCTTTCCAGGATAGAGGCTTATCTGTAAGAGAAGCTGCGAGATTACAAAGTTTTCCAGACAACTTTATTTTTGAAGGAACTATCCATTACATACAACAACAAATAGGAAATGCAGTCCCTCCATTATTAGCAGAAGCTATATTTAAACAAATTTTAAAATATTAAAGATGAATATAGAAGAGTATTTTAATCAGTGCAGAGATAAGTCTGTCTTTCCTGGAAAAGTAGATTATGTTAGTAAGTATAATGAAATAAAAAACATTTTCGATACTGGAATACATCCTGAAATAAAAGCAAAAATGCTAGAATACGAACAGGATGGCTATTATAATGACCATGGAGTAGGGCATATAAATATGGTAATTGAACGAGCGAGTACAATTATAGATAATTTCACTTCTATAAATGGAGAATTTAAATTATCCGATTATGAATTATTTATTTTACTTGTTTCTATACAACTCCATGATGCAGGTCATTTAATTGATAAAAGGAAAAAGCATACCAGTAAAACTCATGAAATGCTAACAAGATTTTGTGCCGATAAACTTGAACGACCTGAAATCATGATTATTGCTAATATAGCTCGTGCTCATGGGGGTAAAGATGATCCCATTGGTCGTTTAAGCGAAGAGGGAATTCTAGGCATTAGCGTAAGAACAAAATTACTAGCTTCTATTTTGCGTTTAAGTGATGAATTGGCAGACGATAGTACTCGAGCATCAAAGGGGTTATTAAAACTTGAAGATCAAAAATTAGACGCCCCCAATAAACATATTAATGAATACAGCGAAATCTATCATAGATATTCTCAAGCATTACATTCAGTAGAGGTAATTGGAAATGAAATAAAATTGTCGTTTTGCATTCAAGAAGAGCAATTGGAGCGATTGTTTAGAAAAAAAGACGACAAGGGAAATATTACTGAACATTATCTTTTAGACGAAATTTTTGAAAGGACAGAGAAAATGTTTTTAGAATCACTCTATTGTAATAGATTCTTTCCAATAAACTGTCGAGTCAATGCTATTAAAGTGAAAATAAATCTTCTTGAAGAATATTCTGTGAGCTTTAAAACTTACTCATATGAAATAGAAGAATCAGGTTATCCTTCTATTACTAATGGTTCTCTTGTTGATTTAAAAGATGATAGTGGAAATAAAATAAATGGTGCATATATTGCAGCACTAATAAAAAAAAGAAGAAATGAAGAATCCATTTGAAGTAAATACCCCAGAAGGAATTTCTGCACAAGATGCATACGATTTATTTGTAGATGTTTTTACAGATTTTTATCAGGTTCCTAAAATCGGACATACTTTTTTGAATGGTTCACGAGGATCAGGAAAAAGTATGATGTTTCGTTATATGATGCCAGATTGTCAAAAACTAATTGGAAATCGCCCATTAAAAGATTTAGATTATTTTGCCTTATACATTCCAATCAAATTAACAGACATAAATTATCCAGAACTTGAAAAGTTGAGAACTAATGCTGTTACTTACTTTAATGAGCATTTACTCACATCGTATATTGCAATAAAATGCTTTAATAATCTGCTTGAGTATTCAGAAGAGATAAATCAATCTCATAAAGAAATTGAGAAATTTTATAATGATTACTTTTTATTATACGTGCAAATTAGCGGACATGACATCTCAAAATATGAGAAAAGTTTCAGTAATGGAATTGAGTGCATACATGAAATAATAAAAATACTTAATATGATGTATCATGAATGTAATAAGTATTGTAAAGACATCATTCTTGAAAGGGATGGAACAATCCCATATAAAAAATCTTTATGTACTTATATTGATTTCTTATATCCAATTTTATTGGAATTGAAGAAGTTGCCTTTCATGCCACCGCATAAACCAATCTATCTTCTTATTGATGATGCTGGTTATTTAAATAAGATACAAACTGAAATATTAAATACATGGGTGTCCTATAGATCGTCCCAAGATATAAGTCTAAAAATTTCAACTCAGTTGGATTATAAGAGTTATAAGACTGTTACTAATAAAACAATTGATACCCCTCATGACTATTCACAGGTAGATATAAATTCTATATATACTAGTGATAAAGATAATTATTATAAAAGAATTGATGATATTGTTCAAAGGCGATTAAAAAAATATTTAGGAATTGAAGTAAGCTCTGACAGCTTTTTTCCTCAATATAAAAAGCAGGCTGAAGAAATCGAAAAAATAGCTAATCACTTAAAGGAGGTACATTACGACCCAGAGAAACCATATGCAGGAAGTGATGCTGCACGAAGATATGCAGCATCAGAATTCTTGAAAGACTTAATACGGAGAAGATCCACTACAAATTATAGTTATGCTGGATTTGACAACCTGGTTGCTATCTCATCAGGTATAGTGCGTCATTTTTTGGAACCTGCTTCTAAAATGTTTTCAGAAATGATTGCTCAAGACAACCTAACAATTACACATATACCACATACAATTCAAGATGATGTGATACAAGAATACTCCGAAGATTTCCTAACTAATGAGTTTGATAAAATCAGGGAAACAATAGAGGATACAAATGGGGTTGGAAAATTGAGTAAAGCTGATAAACTGCATAATTTAATTTCTGGTTTGGGAGGACTCTTTCATGCAATATTTATTTCTGACAAGTCTGAACGAATTGTTTTTTCTGTGGCATTGACAGATATTCCAGATGATGAATTAAAAGAAATTCTTCATTTAGCAGTACAATATGGTTATCTCCATCAAAGTAGCATAAGAAATAAACAAGGCACGGGAAAATGTGTTTTATATGTATTGAGTAGAACATTGGCGCCCTATTTTAAAATAGAACCAAAGGGATTCAAAGGTTATCAGTTTATGAGCAGTAATGCACTTAAAATAAGTTTGATAGATCCTAATAAATTCATAAAATTAATAGCCCCCAATAAAGATAGCACACAGGATTACGGTCAACTAACTATATTTTAATATGAAAACAGAAAAAGAAAAAATAGTCAGTGTACTAGGAAAAATAGATTTATTTATCTTCACTCCTGGTTTTGAAAGACGTTCAACAATGTTGGGTTTGTCGTTAAATCCTCAGTTAGTAAGTTGTGCATATGCGTTTCAGCTAGATGAAAATTATAGAGTTTCTTCTGAACATTTGAGTTGGATAAAAGAAAATTTAAATAATTTGGAAATTATTACTTATCCCAAAAACAAGCCATTTGAAACGTTTGAATTATTAGCTGAAAAGGTTGATGCGTATTTGCACGCTAACTATAAAAAAAGTAAATTGCATATTGTAATTGACATTACAGCATTCACAAGAGAAATATTACTAATTCTCCTTCGAATAATTACAATACCATTCGTTTCTGATAAAGCAGATATTACACTTGTATATATGCCTGCAAAATGTTATCAAAAGGATTGGCTGACTAAAGGTGTTAGAGATATAAGGCCAGTTCTAGGATATTCTGGTTTATTGTCGCCTAGTAAAAAGTCTCTTCTTGTAATACTAACAGGATTTGAAGAAGAAAGAATCCATACTATAATTAATGCTTTTGAACCTTCAAACATATTACTGGGTCATCCTAATGAACATAGTTCTATTAGCCCTGATCTTTTCAAGATTAGTGAACAGAAATACATAGATTTGAAAAATAGATTTCAACATTTACTTATAGATGAGGGATTTACCTTTTCATGTCAAGACATTCTAGAAACTAAACAAATTATATTATCTATTTTCCAAAAGTACAAAGATGAGTATAATATTATAATAGCTCCATTGAACAATAAAATATCAACACTTGGCGTTGCATTTGCAGGATTAGAGCAAGAAGAGATACAGATATGTTATGCCTCTGCAAATCATTATAATATTGAAAATTATTCTGAAGCTTTTGATTATTTTTATTATTACAAATTAGAGTCTCTAATTTAAGAATATAAAAAGACCTCATTCAAATTCAACAGCTTTGCTGAAAAGCAATGCTATTGAATTTGGTGTCAATAAATATAGTCACTGACTAGATATAAATAGTCATTAAATGACGAAAAGATTATTTATTATTGATGATATTATGAAATGAGTTACTCTGTATTATCTGTAATAATAAAAGTAATTTCTATTACATAAATAGTCTTTTGTGGGCATAATTAGATAAAATGTAAATTAATGATTATACAATTTATATCTGACCTTCATTTGGAAGTACCGAAAAATGCCTGGTATTTTCAAAAGGAAAAAATTACTCCCTTTGCAGATGTACTGATACTTGCAGGCGATACGATGTGCTGGGATAAAGATTATCTACAAAATCCTTTTTGGGATGACATAGCTTCTGCCTTTGAACAAGTTCTTGTCATTCCAGGAAATCATGAGTTCTATAAAGGATATGATATAGCATCCTTAAAAAAAAGTACATCTGGAACAATCAGAGATAATGTACATTGGTACTATAACCAATCAGTCGTCATTGATGGAGTGCAGATTATCCTTTCGACATTGTGGTCACACATACCTCCCACCATTGGTGAACGTCTTCAAAATTGCGGCAACGATTTTACTTGTATACAATTTGAAGGCACTCCACTAACCATTGAGAAGTACAATGAAGCAAACCACACTTGCATAGACTATATAGCCAAAGAACTACAAAAAGAACATGCCAAAAGAATAGTTGTCTCCCATCATGCCCCTATATTGGAAACTATTGGTGAACAACTCCAAAATTGTTGGTATGCTGCACTGTATGCCAATAACCTGAATAAGCTGATTGAAGAAAATGCTATTAATTATTGGATATACGGGCACTCCCATCAATATAAAGAACCGTTTCGGCTACATGATACGGAATTAGTGACCAATCCATGCGGCTACATAAGCAAGAGGGAAAATACACTATTTGATCCGGGTAAGGTAATTGCTATTTGATTTGCAATTCGCGAATTGCAAATTAGCATTTAATTAAAAAATCGTGAGATAGAAAATTAATCATCACATTTACTTGTATATCAAATAAAAAAGTGATTAATTTGCAATTCGCGAATTGCAAATTAATTGTATTATGAAATGAAGAAACATAATGGAATGCGTCCACAAGACGTAGTGATATTATTAAAGAAGACCACTAAAAGTGGAAGGAATCTATTGAATAAAGATATAGCTTCTTCCCTAAAAATCAGTGCCTCAGAGGTTTCCGAAGCACTTGAAAGATGTCGTATCGCCAAATTAGTTGACCGGAATAAACAGAAGGTCAATATCATGGCATTGGAAGAGTTTCTTATATATGGTTTAAAATATGTATTTCCCGTTCAGCCGGACAGCGTTGTGCGTGGAGTATCCACTGCATTTTCCGCTTCTCCTATTAAAGAAGAAATCAGTCAGGGAAAAGAAAAGTATGTATGGCCATATAATAAAGGAACAGAAAGAGGACAAGGTATAGAACCATTATACAAGTCTGTGCCCGAAATTGTAAATAGCGATACGGAACTATACGAATTATTAGTTATTGTAGATACATTGCGTATCGGCAAAATAAGAGAAATAGAAATAGCGACAGCTGAACTTAAAAAACGTTTCCAGGAATATGGCAGGTAGTAATTTAAAAAGGTTACAGAAAGTAGCCTCCGGATTAGGTGATTTAAACGAGAGTGTGGTATATGTTGGTGGGGCTGTTGCTGAATTGTATGTCAGTGACCCAGCGGCAACCGATATTCGTCCGACAATGGATGTGGATTGTGTGGTAGAATTAGCTTCTTACAAAGGCTTCAACGAACTATGTGAATTATTGAGAAAGAAGGGTTTTCAAAATGACCAAACTCCAGGTGCTCCCATTTGCCGATGGATATATCAAGGAGAAACAGTAGATATTATGCCGGATGATGAAGGAGTTATCGGCTTTTCTAATAAATGGTATCATCCTGCAATAGCGAAAAAAGAATCCAGAACTTTACCGGACGGTACAGGCATTTATGTATTTCCGGTTACTTATTATGTTGCAACGAAGTTTGAGGCATTGGCAGGCAGGGGCGGTAATGATTTGCGTACATCACATGATTTTGAAGATATTATCTACATCTTGAACAGTTGTCCTGATTTCATAGAACGTTTTCAAAATGAGAAGAATGAAGCACTTAAACAATATCTGAAAGAAAAGATGGCTATGTTAATTTCCCGTTCCAACATAATGGAAGAAATAGAATGTGCTTTGCCTATTGGAGAGGATGACCGGGCAGACTATATTTTTGAGGTAATAGAAGAAATTGCGCAATTGCAAGAATAAAAGAAATTAGATTTACATGAAAGAGTATTACACAAACGAAGATTTTGAAGTAATAATCAAGAAATTAGAGGACTTCATTTCATTTTGTTCTTCAAAAAATGAGAATGACATCGATATATGCATAGACTACTTCACAAAAAACATTAGCAACTGTAATTTACTAATATTACCGATAGTTCCCTATCAAGGTGAACTGACATTGTATCATTTACGGCTTAATATACAAGAATCCGAGAATAAAGAATCAATAGTTCCTTTTAGCTATTGCCCTCAAGACGCTTTGAAATCCGTTCCATTAGGAAGATTGAATTTGAAACAACAAGCTGTTTTTTATTCTTCAACAAGTCCTGAAACCTGTGTCAAAGAGATGAAAATACAAGTTGGAAAGGAACGAGCAGTAGCCTACATTTCTGTTTGGGAAGTCCTAAGAGAGCAGATATTCAATGGGTTTATTACATTTTCACCAAATATTCTAAAGTTGAGCAACCATGATAAAGAGTTTGAAAAAAACTTGATGAATAAATTGTCCTTCATTGGTTCTGAAAAGGGATTGGAGAGGTACTTGCGGACATTAGGAAGGATTATGCTTGGTGATTCATATATTCCATCTGCGATTTTGGCTAATTATTTATTTAATAATGTTTCTACATCTGATAATATAAAAATTGATTGTATCATTTATCCGAGCGTACAAGAGAATACAATAATATATGATTATGCTTTTACTCCCAAAGCCGTAGATAAATTCTTAAAGCCTATGTGTATATGTATGGGGACTCTTTATAAAGAAGGTAATTTTAAAATAGCCAATAGTTTAATTGGGGTAGCTGACGGAAACCTTATCAATTGGCAAAAAACTGATATTATTCCCTATGAGAAAATAAAGTTTACAAAGTGTAAATTTATTTATACTATGGAAATGGAAAAATTGAATTTGCCAAAAGAAAAAATTGGTCAATCCATCTTATTTCATTACAATTCAAATAAAGAATACTTATCTGATAAGATATCATTTGAGAATGAATATCATGTCGTTTCTTTAAAATCGTTTTCGCTGCATGAAAGTATTAAAAAAAAGGATATTGATTTGCATGATGAATTAGAATTAATCTTAGATGAAAATAAGAAAATATGTATTACTGTTATTGCACTAACTGCTGAATATGTGATGTCTTTCAGTAAAATCAACAATAAGGAATTAAACATGCACAGTATACAATCTTGATTCATTTTATAAATTATAAAATATAACAAATAAAACAGCCGCTACAACTGCCAAATACAGTGTAGCGGCTGTTCCTTTAGAGTTTAAAGCCTTTGGAGGGCTTGTTGACCTGATTGGGGGCATTGGGGTCGTCCTTGTTGGGGACGGCTCCTATGTCGGCAATGGGGGTGCGGTTCAGGGCAGCCTTGATGCTGATGGAGGGCGGCGGGACAGCGCGTTTGGGTGCTGACGCATTCTTCATGAAGTCGGGCATCTGGTGGACGTAAGGGGTGCCGTGACTTTGCTGCTCGGTCTGGTACTCGCTTTGGTGCTCGGTCTGGCTTTCGTCTTTGCTGTCGCTGTCTTCCGTCTGTTTGACGGGTTTCAGGGAGAGCTGGATTTTGCGGTCGAGGGTGGCAAGGTCGGACTTGAGCTGTTTGAGACGGTCTTCCTTTTTCCAGGTTTCTTTGATTACTTCCTGGAGGATGGGGATGTCCTTTGAAATCTTTTCGGTCTCTTTTTGGTATCTTTCCAAAAGAGGGGGAATGGTTTCAAAGGTGCGGAGGAACATCAGGGAGGCGGTCTTGGGGTCTTTGGCTAATCGGCCACCGTTGAAGTTGTGGAGGATTTTGCCTTCGCCACGGACAAAGAAACGATTTTCGATGAAGTCGAAGCCGTCTTTCATGCTGGCTTCGGTCTTTACCAGAAGGTCGAAGCCGTAGAGCTTGCCGATGGGATGTGATTCGCCGTGGGTACGGGCTTTGTCCTCTATCTCGGTTAATTTTTGGGCGATGAGTTTGGGGTCGTTGCCTTTTACGCCGTCCAGTTGGATGGGATTGAGGGGGTTGCCCTGGGCGTCGCGCTGTACCCGCTGCTCGAAGTCTTGCAGGTCTTTGCTGATACGGGCTATCAGGTCGCCGTTCCTGGTGACGGTCTGCATGATGTCTTCCAGTTTGGCTTCGGCAGAGGACTTGCCACGGTTGAAGGCTTTGCGCTCGCTTTCGAGTGAGGCGATCTGTTTCTCTAACTTGGCTTTGTCCAACAGGTCGGTGTTGCCGGAGAGGATGGCGACATACTCGGAGAAGTTCATGCCGCCTTGCTCGTCCATGCTGCCCTCGTCGATAGTGCGCGTGCCCATCGAGCCTTTTTTGAGCTGGGTGATGAATAGCTGCTTGTTGTGAAGCAGGTTGAATTTGTAGCTGTCGAGCGATTTTTCGACGGCGTAGTTGATAATATCGACTTTGTTGTCGGCAAACAACTTGGCTATTTCATTGCCTTTTCTTACGCCACGACCGTTGCGCTGCTCCAAATCTTTGGGTGTCCAGGGGATGTCAAGCTGATGGATGGCGACGCATCTGCGCTGGGCGTTCACTCCGGTGCCGAGCATTTCGGTAGAGCCGAAAAGGACGCGGATTTTGCCTTCGTTCATGGCGGCAATCATTGCCTTGCGGGACTTTTCGGTCTTGGCCTCCTGGATGAAGCGCACTTCATCGGCGGGGATGCCGTGGTCTTCTACCAACTTGCGCTTTATCTCACTGTAGGCGTTCCATTCGCCGGGCTTGTAAGTGCCGAGGTCGCTGAAGACGAACTGCGTGCCTTTGTGCTCGTCGTATTTTTTGTAGTACTGACTTATCAGGGCGGCACAATGGGAGGCTTTGTTGTCTATGTGGTCGCTGTATTTGTCCTCGTCTATCAGGCGCATATCGAGGGACATCTTGCGGGCATAGTTGGTGGCGATGAGCATCTTGGCTTTTTCTTCCCGTTTGCTTAACGGGGCGCGTCCCAAAAGGGTGGCATCGCCGTTCTTGGCAAATGCTACGAGTTTTTGGATAAACTCCTGCTGCTCGGGCGTGGGCGGGATATTGTGCAATATCTCGTTCTTAGCGGGGCGGTCGATGCCGATGTCTTCGGCGGTGCGGAAGTCGGTGATTTCGTTGTACATGGCAGCAAGCTCGGGCACTTTGATGAAATAGCGGAAGCGTTCCTTCTGGATGATTTCATTGGTGACGGAGAACTCGTAGTCTATCGACTTCTTGGCAAAGACTGCCGCCCATGCGTCGAAGGTGTTGATACCCTGACGTTCCAGTTCTTTGGGACGGAGGTATTTGAAAAGTAAATATAACTCGGTCAAGCTGTTGGAAATGGTGGTGCCGGACAAGAAGGTGGCACCGAGGTCTTTACCACTGCGCTCCTGAATGGTGCGCAGGGCAAAGAGCATATTCAGGGCACGCTGGCTACCTTCGCTGTTGCCCAGACCGGCTACACGGTCGTGGCGGGTGGTGAACATCAAGTTCTTGAATTTGTGGCTCTCGTCTACCAGCAGGTGGTCGATGCCCATGAGCTTGAAGTCCACCACATCGTCTTTGCGGTTCTCTATCTCGAAAGTCAGTTCCTTGATTTTGGCTTCGAGATTTGCCTTGCGCTTCTCTACTCCTTTGAGCATACCGTTGGAGACTTCCGTCCCCTGCTGGCTCAATACTTCGAGGTTTTCTTCCACGCTGTCGAGTTCCTGCTGCAAGATTTTCTGTTGTATCTCCGGGGATTGGGGGATCATGCCGAACTGCTCGTGAGAGAGGATGATAGCATCCCAATCGTTGTTCTGCATCTCGCGCATGATGCGGACACGGTTCTCGGGGGTGAAATCTTCTTTGCCCGGGTAAAGGACACGGGCGTTGGGATAGGCGGTCTTGAAGGTCTGGGCTATCTCGTGGATATTGGCTTTCAGACCGATAATCATCGGTTTGTTTGCCAAGCCCAAACGCTTCATCTCGTAGGCGGCACAGCACATTATGAGGGTTTTGCCGCCGCCTACTTCGTGGTCGATGATGCCGCCACCGTTAATTTTTGTCATCCAGACGGCATCTTTCTGACTGGCGTACAGACCGGGAATGCCCAGACCTTTGATGTCGAGGTCGGGAAAGGTCTGCATGGAGCCGTCGTACTTGGGTTTAACGGAGTTGTTGAACTTGCGGTTGTACATATCCGTGAGCCGCTGTTTGAACTCGGGAGACTGCTCTTTCAACCAATCGCTGAAACCGTTGCGGATTTCGTCTATCTTGCTGTTGGCAAGCTGGATGGCTTCGGTATCACGGACTTTCACGACATCTTCACCTACCATTATTTTTTTTGTGATGTCGGGCGAGGTGTTCTGAATGGCGTGCTTCATCAGGTTCAGACCGTCGTAGCGGCGACTTTCGGATTTGACGGCGTATTGCTCACGGATGCGCACGTTGCCACGGGCAGAAGCGTTGACGCTGAACTCGTCACGGCTGGCGGCGTAGGTGATTTTTACGTCGGTATCGAAAAGGTGCGAGGCGTATTTGCTGTATATGCCGGTAGGTATCCAGCGTTCACCGAAATTGAAGTCGAGTTCATCGAACGAGATGGGCACGGGAGTGGCGGCACGCAAGGCAGCGAGCGACTGCCGGGCACGCTCGTTGTCGGGATGCTTCGCGATGTATTCTTCTATCATTTCCGCTTTGGAAATGACGTTACCGGATATGAATTTGTCGGTAATCTCGTAGCCTTTAATCAGGGGATTGAAGAATACACGTCCATTGAGGTCGTCCAGCAGGGTTTCTTCGGACTTGTCAGAGAGCTTTGCCATGTATTCGAGGTTGACTTCACCGTATTTGTTGAGCGAAGCGGAAAGGGCTTCGTCCGATGTATCGACATGGGTAAGCTCGTTCTTGTTGAACGCCACGGGATGGTCGAAGATGTCGGCTTTGACCGCCCGACCGTCCTTGTAGCGTTCCAATGAGAGGATTTCGCGGTTGTCGTTGTCCATGCGGATAAGGTCTACATTCTTCGGGGTGTTCAGGTTGCCGAACTGACGGACGAAGTCGTCGTATAAGCGGTTGAGTTTGTCGCGCTGTACGACATTCTCTTTGAGTTCCGTCGCTTCGCTGTTGTATAGGTCGTGGTAGGTATCACGGATTTCTACATAAAGCGAGAGTTTGCGGAGCTGTCGGTCGGGCAGCTCCAATGGGTGGAACATGGGGGCAAATGCGATGTCACGGAGGTAGCCTATAAGGTTGCCGTCTGTCGCCAATGAGCCGTCTTTGTAATGGGACGGGATTTCATGGAGGTACGGACGGGGCTGCATTCGTTGTTTACGTTCTTCTTCGGCGGCTATCCTTGCGGCTTCTTTCGCTTGTTCGTCTGCGATGCCGGACGTTTGTTGTTCTTCGCGATGTACATCGAAAACGGAGGAAATGGCTGCGGGGTGTTTCCCAGATGGCTGCGGACGGTTCTGCCCAGTGACGGTTTTCCGTTGGGATTTGCTTTTTGATTTCTTGCCGGAGGGCTGTGCCGTGCCGGTAGGTTCACCGAAAAGGTTGCCTTGCACGGGTTGTTGCCGGGCAGAGGATGCAGTCCGACGTTTGCCGCCTTTCGGGGTTATCTGGGTGCGTTCTTCTGCTGTGAACTCAAAGAGGTCATATAAGCTCAATACCGGGGACGGGGAAAGTTCGATTTCTTCTTTCGGTTCGGGCAGTGGCTCTTTTACGATAGTGGTTACCGGTTCTGCCGGAGTGATGGCGGCTACCGGTTCGGATGCTTTGACTTGTTCCGCTTCTTTGATTGATGCCGGTGCTTCACTTAACTGCGCTGATTGGGACTGTTGCATCTGCACATTTTTCTGCTGTTCTTCCAACGGGAGAAATTGTTGGTAGAGGGGCACATTCAGCCTGCGGTGAAAATCATTGCGAAGCAAATCGCGAAGCCGGGAGGCGATGCCGGGCACACCGCCTTCGTGAATGTAAACCATTGCCGGATGTCCGTAAGGGTCGGTATCTACACTTGCTTTTGTGTAGATGATAGGGATATTCCGAAAAATGTAGTCGTTCACATTGAAGCCGTCCTGCCGCTTGGTGGTAGTGATGAATGCACTTTCATCTTCGGTAAGCGGCTCTGTCCTATTGGATTTCTTCTGGAGGATAATCAAGTCGCTGCCTACTTCGGTACCTGCACCGTCTGTAAAGAGGTTGTTAGGCAGACGGATGGCAGATACCAAATGGGAATGTTGCATGAGCTGGTAGCGAATGTCCTGATTTGCCGGGGAGTCCAGAACTCCCTGCGAGGTGATATACGCCAATATGCCACCTTCGCGGAGGTTGTCCAGTCCTTTCAGAAAAAAATACTTGTGCAGGCTCTTGGCGGCTTGCTGACGGATAAGGTTCTTGCTCTTGGTAAAGGACGGATCGAATACCGCTACATCGCCAAAGGGGATGTTGGAGGCGGTCATGTCGAAACGGTTCAGGTAACGAAGTCCGCTTTCCTCGAAGCCGGTAATCTCCACTTTTGCCTCCGGGTGGAGGTGAGAGAGGATTTTACCGGTCAGGAGGTCTTTTTCAAAACAGACTACGTCGGGACGGGGTAATCCGGTTGGGGATAACTCAATTTGAGAGGGTTGCTGTTCGGGATGTTGTTGCTCGGAATGTTGTTGGAAAGCATCGACAAATACTCCGGTTCCACTCGACGGGTCGAGGAAACGGGACGGGACAATTCCGTGGTTGCCCAATTCGGAAGCAAGGACAGAAACAATGTCCTGCGGCGTATAGAACGCCGTCAGAACAGAGTTTTTCAAACTGGAAAAGTAGCGTTTGTATTCCGCTTCGTCCTTTGAATGGTTGCGGATAACGCTGTGGAGCTGTGAAACAAGAGGAAAGAGTTCGCGGTCGCTCTTTGTCCAACGGGCAATGTCGGCAAGGCTGGATGCGGGGTTGAGTACCGCCTTGATACCTCCGAAACCGGAATAGGCACGCAAGACTGCCTGTTCTTCCGGTGTGGCGGTGCGTCCTTCACGCTCCAATGCAAATGCCAGTTTGATTGCTTCGATATTGTCTTTCAGGTGCGCTTTCTTATTGTATGCCATTATCGTCCAACCAAATTAAAATTGTACCTGTGATTTCCGTATAGAGATTGTCGAAGGCAGGCTCGAACATAAATTCATCGGAAAGCGGATATTTGGCAAAGATTTCCTCACACACGGGAAGGAGTCGCAAGGCAAGGGTACCGGCATTGCCCTGCGGGACTTCTTCACTGAACTCGTTCCAAAGGACGGTGACAATGACATCGTACTTGGAGAAGTGAAGCCCGGAGAATAATATCTGATTGGCAATTTCGGCAGCCGCATCGTGGGTGGAGCCGGTGCGGACAGCTTCGCAGTATGCTTCGGCGGCGCTGTCGGCACGGGTGGCGATAAAGTCGGTATCGCTCACTAATTCGGGATGGGATTCTCTAAGGAAAGAGAGCAAGAGCAGGCGGTAGTAAGACAGTTCCTGCGGTTGCTGTTCGGATTGTTTGGGTTGCTGCTGCTTTTGCAGTTTCGATTGCTGCTGATTTCCCTGCTGCTGTCTGTGCTGCTTCTGTTGTTGTCCTTGTTGTTGGTACTGTTGTCTGTTCTTACTATTTTTCTTATTCTTATTCATAACTTGGATTTTTTAGTGGTCGGGCGGGATTGCCCGGAAAAGATAAATGGGGAAAGGCGATATGTAAAAGCACCCAGGGTATCCCTCCCTGAGTGCCACCACTAAAAAATCCATAACAAACAACTGCAAAACAATTATTTATGAGTTATGAACTTTCAGTGGCAAATATAGCACTTTCCGATTATTGTGTCACACGGGCAGGGTTACTTTTTCTTCTTCGCTGTGCCTTGCGCTCCCTTGTCTGGAAAGGAAAAAGTAACATTGAACTGCGCATCGAAAGCGAGGGAGGCATCGAAGGGCTTGCCGCTTTTGCCTTGCAAGCCTTTGATTACTCCGGTCTTCCCTTTTGTCAGAAGTTCGGTGATTTGCTTGTCGGTCAGTTGCTTGTTACAGATATTGCGGAATACTTTCAGACCGCAATCCACATCGCTGCACTTGGCTATCTTGTTGTAAAACAGCACGTGCCCCCGCTTGCACTTGGGGCATACGGGGCCATCGGCTGCGGATGCTATGGAGATGGCGGTATTCAGGAGTTCGGTCGTGATCTGTGCGGTATAGACTTCTATTCCACGGTGGAAGGTGTCGGCATCGGTTTCGCCGGTCTCAATTTTGGCAAGGGCACTCTCCCAACTGCCGGTCATGGATATGTCGGCTATCTTCTTGTCCTTGACAATGGAATGCACGGCGAGTCCTTTTTCTGTCGGAACGAGCGATTTCTTTTCCCGACGGATATAGTCACGGCTGAACAAGGTCTCGATAATGGCGGCACGGGTTGCAGGGGTGCCGATACCCACCTCTTTCATCGCCCGGCGTTCTTCTTCATTTTCCAGTTCCTTGCCTGCGCTCTCCATTGCTGCAAGCAAGGTGCTTTCGGTATGGAACGGGCGGGGCTTGGTCTGTTTCTCCAATACTTCACTATTATATATAGGTAAGGCGTCGCCCTGATGAAGTTCGGGCAAGGTGGCACTGTCCTCGTCTTCTTCATCGGAAAGGTTGAGCACGGAACGCCAGCCGGGAACCTTGATGACACTGCCATGTACGGAGAATGTGACACCGGCAGCCTGCAAGGTGACGGCGGTCTTTTCCATGATACATTTGCCGGAAAAGGACTCAAGCATGCGGGCGGCTACCATCTCGTAGATGGTTCGCTCGTCCGGAGAGAGTTCGCCGGGCAGGTTCTCGGTAACGAGCAGTGCATGGTGGTCGGTGACTTTGGCGGCATTGACACTGCGGTTGTTCAACGGCTGACCGTCCAATGTGGCGGCATAGGCTGCAAAACGGGGATAGGCTGCCAATAGACGGATACGCTCCGGAATAATGTCGAATACATCATCGGAGATATAGCGGCTGCCGGTACGGGGATATGACATGACCTTTTTTTCATACAGACTTTGTGCAATGGAGAGGGTCTTGTCCGCTGAAAAGCCGTGACGGACGTTTGCCTCTTTCTGCAAGGTGGTCAAGTCATATAATAAAGGCGGCTCCTGTGCGGCTTCTTTCTTATCGGCAGCGGTGACCTGCAATGTGCCGGAGGACTGGATTTGCTGCAAATTGCTGTCGGCTTGGTCTTTCTTTTCGTATTTATCGGCAGAGAGGGCGGCAAAGGTGATGTTGTCTTTGCCGGACTGTACGCAGAGCTGGTAGTATTTCTGCGGGGTGAAGTTCTTGTTCTCCATATAGCGGTTGCATATCATCATCAAAGTGGGTGTCTGCACTCTGCCCAGAGAGAACACGCCACGTCCGGCAGAAAGGCACAAGGCTTGGGAGGCATTGATACCCACGAGCCAGTCGGCTTCGCTGCGAGCCTTGGCACTGCGGTAAAGATTGTCGTACTGTCTGCCGTCTTTCAGGTTATCCAGCCCCTGACGGATGGCTTTGTCGGTCAGGCTGCTGATCCAAAGACGGGAGAAGGGCTTGCTACAACCGAGATAATGGTAGATGTAGCGGAAGATTAATTCTCCCTCGCGACCGGCATCGGTGGCGCAAATAATGGACTCGGACTTGTCGAACAGCTCTTTGATAACGGCAAGTTGCTTGACTACTCCGGGGTCGTCCTTGTACTGCTTGCCGTCCTTTATCTGGCGAGGTACGAGCTGGAAACGCTCCGGAAAGATGGGGAGGTTCTCGCGGCGAAAGCCTTCGTAGCCGTAGGCTTCGGGCATGGCAAGCCCCACCAGATGACCGAAGCCCCAGGTAACGGCGTAACCGTTACCATTCATATATCCGTCCTTGCGCTCTTTCGCGCCTACTATCAGGGCAATATCCCGTGCCACACTCGGTTTTTCTGCAATGATTACTTTCATAACTTTTCCTTTTTAGTTTTTATATTTTTCTGCCTTTGCCCTTTTTATTTTCTGCCTTCTTTGCCGCTTCAACCTGTGCAGGTTGTGCCTGGGCAGGTTTCAGAGGTCGTTGCACGTGCCTGGTGGCTTCGGCGGTCGCACCGTTGTTCACTGCTACCTGTGTCTTGTGTTCGGCGGTCGGGGTAATTTCCCTTGCACGGCTCTGTGCTTTGTCGGGATTGTAACGGAAGAAATCGGGCTTGCCACGGTCGAGGTTCATGCGGACGTAGGCATTGAACGGCTGTCCGTCCCTGTCCTTCATGCCGGTGACGTAGATGGTCTCTAATTTTCCGAATTTCTCCTGTTGTTCGGGGGTGAGTTCCTTGCCCAACAGTTTCTTGGGGATGAAGAATTTGTTGGCGGCAGGCTGTGAGGGGGCTTGTGATTGCGCATCAGTCTGTGACTGTGCGGTTGCTGCTTTTTGCTCCTTTTCCTGCTTTTTATAGCGGTTTCTGTCCAGTCCGTCAAAATTGTAGTCGAATTTCTCTTTGGCTACATTGTATTGCATATAGGCATCGAATGGACTTCCCCATTGTGAAGCCATGCCTTCCACTAATACTTTCCTGCCTTCGGAAAGTTGGCGGTGCTGTTCCGGGGTGAACGTAATGCCCTTGAAATCCATCGGGATAAGGATGTCGTCCACCGGGACGGCTACGAGATTGTTCGTCACTTTGTCGAGGGAAATGAGGCAGGGCTTCGGTTCGCCGCCATCCAACGGGAGGGCGACGGGCTGCCCGGCATTGCCGGTGGCGAGGATATTGTCCTTCGCTTCCTTGTCCAGCAGTACGCCATAAAAGGGCAAGTCGAGGGCAGGTTCGCGACGGTAGCAGTCAATCTTCAAGTCCAGTTTGCCGTCCTTGCCTTCCGCGAAATGGATGCGTCCCTGCGTGGTGATGGGGATGCCTTCCACTTCGGTGGTGATGGTGACAAGACCGGACTTGCCGCCGGAAAGTACGGCTGACAAATCACCGGACTGTTCCAATGATTCGCGGGTGACACCCAGACGGGCGAGTTGTTCCCAATCGATGCGGTTCTCGATGCCGACGGGTTGCGCCGATTGTTGCTCCGCACCGGTCTGTTCCGTCGTTGCGGTCTGTTCGGAAACGGTTTCTCCGTTGGCTGTCTGCTGTTCCGGTAACTGCTTTGCATAATCATCGGGGTTCACTTCGTACTGTGCAATGAAATCCTTGTTGTCCTCCGGATTCCGGAGCATATCGGTGAAAACATCCAATGTGCCGAACAACGCTGCCGGAATATGATAGAACCGGAAGTCGGTGGGGCGATCATATTGGCGATGCAAGTTGCGGAAAAAGTCCTCCAATATGGTCGATTGGCTGCTCACCCTTACAAAATCGTCCATATTCTCCATCGAGGGTAAAAGCATACGAAAAATGCCTTCCCGTGCAGCGGACTTGTCCACTGCCTTGAGCTTGCCGCCGTCGTCTTTGTCGGCGACGAGCAATACTTCTTCTTCATTCTGATTTTCGTCCATCATAATTAAACTATTAAATCTGCATCAATAGTAATGCGGAGCGAAAGTAGATGCAAGTAGTTGTATTACAATGGAGTCAATAAGGAGTGGCATTGAGTGGCACCGAAGTGGAAGCAAGTGGCACACAATCTGAATGAAATATGCGAAATGTTATAATAAAGCAATTTTGTTTTATTGAAATTCATGGAAAGTACACACGAAATTAATATATTTGCAAGATTAAAATGTTAAATAAAGCGTGAACAAACAAAGTATAATATAAAAGAAAGGTAGCAAAAGAGTCTGACAATGTGAATGGTAGAAGAAAAGAACCCTTTTCTTGTATTTTCCTGTAATCGAAACCCTGGCTTCTGTGTAATCTAATAGTACCTATGAAATACATTATAAAAACACTATTATTTATCTTCGTAGTTTTGCTTTTCCCTGGCACCGTTTCTGCCGAGAAAGCAAATTTATCATCTCGTATCCGTGCCATGTGCACGGATACGAATCTATCTTCTGAAGATAGAAATCCGCTTCTTGAAATGGTGGGTAAGCCTTATGCAGAGTATCACGACACCTATATGCAGGTAGTGGGTAGCCTGTTGCACGGTGATTCACTTTCACGCACCCGGTTGGTAGCACTGTTCGAAGAGGCGGCTGCATTCGACAAGTCCGGAGAGTGGAAGCTGGTAAATGACCTGGTGGCAAATACCGTCCGTTTCTATAATAGCCGCCGGGGCGGGTTCATATGGTCGTCCGATTATACAGCCGAAGATTTTTCGACCGATATGAAAATGCTGGCGAGACGTGCGGAACAGAAGAATTTCCCGTTTATACGGATATACGGACTTTATCAGGCAGCCGAAGGATACCGGATTTTCGTGAAGGACTATGAGCAGGCATTCGACTGTTTTCTAAAAGTAGCAGCCATGCTGGACTCGGTGACAACCAAAGAATTCCCCCCGCGTCCATATATATACAACGAAATAGCCAACTTGTATTATAACTTCAGAGAATACAACGATGCCATTAAATATTATGAAAAAGTGGCGGCAGACCCTGACGTTACGGATAACTATTACGGCTCACTAAATCCCGCCATAAGCGGAATGGCCCTTTCGTACCGTAACGGTTTCAGGGATTATGACCGCTCCGACTCCTGCTTTATGGCTTTGCTTAAACTTACACGGGCCTATGAACCGGACAGAGTTGTGTGGGAGGGCATCACCGAAGCGAATATCGGTTATAACTTCTACCTGCGGAAGCAACCCGACATGGCGTTGAAATGGCTGCTTCCGGGCATTGATAAGATTACCCGTCCTAATGATTTCGGATTTGTATCGTCCCGTGCAACGGATGTGGCAGAAATTTATCTGGAGAAAAGAGAGCTGAAAGCGGCTAAAAAGTATATTGACATGGCGCTGGATTACCATGCCCGCACCCGTATTCCCGAAAAAGAAAGCCGCCTGTATGAGGTGCTTGCGCGCTATTATGCCGTGACGGGAAATCAAAAAGCAGCGGCAATATACCTCGACTCCACGTTGATGGCTAAGGACAAGGAAGCGGAAGCCTTCAGCGGACTGGTACTTCGCCGGGTGGAACAGCGGCTCAGGGCAGCCGACCAGAAACTTAATGACCACAAAATCGAGTCGGAGCAAGCTCGTAGCCGGATGTATCGTCATACAACCATTTTGACCGGAACGGCACTGGTCATCATACTTCTTTTATTGGGACTGATACTGTATTTTTATCGCCGGACACGTAACGCCTACCGGAAACTGGTACGCCGGAGCCAGCAGTGGGCAGGCATAAAAGTGCCCGATACAGAGCAAACCGGAGCGGAAGACATACAACCGGAAGACAAGCAGGCACTGCAATCCTCCGGTGAAAAAGAAGTATTGCCCGTTGACATCGAGGAAACTATCTGCGACGACGGACACCTTGCTGCAGAAACAGGTCAACCTGCCATAGATACCCACGACGCGATAACAATGGCTGAAGTGGAAAAAGCCATGACCGAAAGAAAGGTGTATAAACGCACCGACCTGACGCTCGACACCCTTGCCCAAGAGACCGGGTTCAACCGTTACTATCTCTCCAATGCACTGAACCGTTGCACAGGCAAAAATTTCAACTCTTACGTTAACGAGTTCCGGGTGAAAGAAGCCATCCGCATCATGTCCGAACCCGGGGGCGATGACCTTACGGTAGATGCCATTGCTTTTGAAGTGGGTTTTAATGACCGTCAATCCCTATACAGAGTATTCAAGAAAATAACCGGGATTTCCCCTAAAGATTTCCGTAAGAATAAGAGTGAATAAAGTCGTATCACCCTTCTGAATCCCCCAAAAACATCCCATTATCCCTGACAAATCGGTAGTAATCCTTGAATTAATTCCGTTTGTCGGGAGTTTCTCGTTTATATTTGCCGATGTAACAAAAATAAATCGGCATTATGAATACCTATGATGAAAACCGTAAAATCTATTTTGAAAACCTGGCTGTCCAGGTTCGGGAACTGGTTGTATCAGAAAAACTTTATACGCAGCACCACCTGTCGCTGGATGATGTAGCGGACCGTTTGGAAGTGTCGCGTTACTATGTCTCTCACGCGGTCAATAATTATCTGGGCAAGAGTTTTATTACTCTTGTGGATGAGTTGCGAATACAGGAAGCCATCCGGTTGATGGGTCAGGCGGGAACGGACAAGTGCCGGATAACTGATATTGCTTCGCGTGCCGGCTTTGCCGACCGGCAGAGCTTCGCAAGGATTTGCCGCCGGCTGACGGGACTGACGCCGTCGGAATTGAGATTAAAATTATCAACAAATAAATAAAGTATGAGAACATTTTACAGACTACTGTTAGTGACCTTATTAGGTCTGTTGACTGTCGGTACATCGGTTGCGCAAACGGCAGTTGACACGGTTATGACATTCCGTTTCCGGGCGGGTGAAGACCTCTTTATCTTAAAGGACAACGAGAGTGAACTAATGCGGCTTTACTCACTGGTGGACAAATATCGTGACCGCATTACCGCCGGAGAGATACCTGTTTATGTGGATGGATATTGCACTTCGCAGCCTACCGCAAAAGAGAACTTGCGCACGGCATTTGTGCGGGCCAATCGTGTAAAGTCGGAACTAATCACACAGAGAGGGTTGAGGGAGACCGATTTCATCACGGCTAACCATGCAACCGCTTATAATGGCAATAATGATATGGTAGTGGTGAAACTGCGCATTCCGGCAGCAGCCACCGAACAATCTAAACCGGTGGCAAAGGAGGAAGATAAGCCGAAACCCCGCACCGAAAACAAATCCGAACAGCAGCAGGTAGTGGAAGAAAAATCTACCGAAACAATGAGTGAACCGTTGGCGGAGATCATGCCCGTTCATTCAGAAACGGCATCACCTTATTGTTTCGCTGTTCGGACAAATTTGCTATACGACGTCCTGTTGCTGCCGACTCTTGGCGTGGAGTGGCGCATAAATCGTAGTGTAGGTGTGAAGCTGGACGGTAGCCTCGCTTGGTGGAGCAGTGGACAGGACAAAGTACAGAAGATGTGGTTGCTCAATCCTGAAGTACGCTGGTATATGGGAAATGCGAGACGTTTCTATCTCGGAGCTTCGGGTAACTATGGCGAATATAATATATATAGGTATATGCTTGGCGACATCGTATCCAAAGATACGGGCTACCAGGGCAAGATGTGGGGAGCCGGGCTGACGGTCGGTTACCAGCTATTCTTCTCCCGTAACTTCTCGGTGGATTTTAACCTTGGTTTGGGTTACACACGCTTCGACTATGATAGCTTCGGGATGATTAACGGCGTTCGTGTTTATAAAAAGCGGGATAAAACAAAGAACTTCTGGGGGCCAACGCAAGCAGGAATAAGCCTTGTATGGACTATAGGCAGTAAAAAGTAGGACTATAAAAATGTGATATATGAAAACAACAATTAAATTACTTTGTATTTGGGTGCTTATATTTCTTGCCGGTTGCGACGTGAAGGACCCTATTTACAACACGGATCACCCCGAAAATGGGAAAGTTACCCTTGCTACGGACTGGAGCGCCCGTACTGCCGGGATAGATATTCCGGCAAGCTACACTGTGACGGTGGGCGAATACTCGGCCACCGTAAGCAATGCCACGAACACGCTCGACAATCTTTTCAAACCGGGCAGTTACCACCTTCGCGTTTACAACACGCCGGAGCATATTTCCATTAACGAAGCCATAGTAACTGTAGCCCAAGCCACAGGCAACGTGGACGGTGTAGGGCAGTTTGTGCAGGAAATGCCGGGTTGGTTGTTCACCTCCACGCTGGATACCGAAATAGCAGCAGATACCGACTATGAGTTGACTACCGCCATGCAGCAGCAAGTACGGCAACTGACGCTCTTTATCGAGCCGACGGGAGGAACGACGGATAGGATAGAACGTATCGAAGGCTATCTCTCCGGCGCTGCTTCCACGCTTGATATGGACAACGGCACGCACAGCACACCGCAGAATGTGGCGCTGACCTTCGCGAAGGTTGCCGATGGCGCCAACGCCGGAAAATGGGCAACCACCGTGCGGCTGCTCGGCGTAGCGGGCACGGGGCAGAAGTTACACGCCCAGATATACTTTGAGGGCAACACCCCGAAACCGGTAACGCTCACCGATGCCGACGGCATCGAGGGCTGCGACCTGACGGCGGAGCTTGCCGACTTCAACAAGGACAAGAAAACCCCGCTCACCTTGGGAGGCAAAATAGTGGAAACCCCGACAAGCGCCGGATTCACCGCCACCATCACCGACTGGACACCCGTTAAAGGCGGTTCCGTCGTGGCCAACTAAGCAAAAGAGAGGATAATAAATTACATTCTAAATTAAAAGAGATATGAATACAAACAGATTTTTTACAATGGTAGCGCTTGCAGGCGCAATGTTCCTTACTTCGTGCAATGTGGATGAGGATATTCAGGACAACGGCAATGGTTTAGCAGTCAAGTTTATGTCAGGAATAACCGCTTTGCCGACTACTAAAGTCGCGATAGACCCACAGGACAATAGTGTGTGGGAAACAGGCGACCCCGTGGGAATCTATATGGTTGAAAACGGAACGGCTACCGTGGCCGAGGGTGCGCAAAACATTCGCTACACCGCAGCCGTAGATGGTATAAAGACTTCTTTCACGCCCGGTGCCACTACTATCTACTATCCGTTAACCGGCAGCGTGGATTTCATCGCCTATTATCCCCACAATGCCACCGTAGCAGGCTACGTCTACCCGGTCAATGTGGCTGACCAGACCTCGCAGACGGCCATCGACCTGATGTACGCCCCCCGTATGAATAACGGTGGAGCAGGATACGATAAAAGCAATACTGCCCCCGTGAACTTTACCTTCGTGCATCAACTGGTAAAGTTGATAATGAACGTAACCAAAGACCCCAGTGTTACGGGTAATATCACAGCCGTAAGCATTAACGGGATGAACACTACCGCCGCATTTGACCTGAAGGGGACAGGGGGACTGACCGGTAACGGCGCTCCGGCTTCCATCACCCCCTGCGCGGTTGACGCCGGTGTGCGTTACGAAGCCATCCTGCTACCCGTAGCCGCGCTCGGAGCCACCCATACCGTTACCTTTACCGCTGGCGCCGAATCCTACACCTGGAAGATGTCGGATAATATAGCGAGCCTGGTTGCGGGCAATCTTTATACCTTCGATGTTCTTATCACCAAACACGCCGTGAATGTGAGCGGAAGCATCAAAAAGTGGGAGACTACGACTCCCGGAAGCGGCATTGCCGAATAATAGTCATCACCAATTAATAGTTAGCATTATGAATCATAAATCAATAATCCCAGCACAGTTTTCCTCTTTTTCCCGAAAGGGGAAAGCACTCCTGACACTTGTCCCACTACTTCTGCTGGGCGCGTGCGACAAGGAGAACGATACCGACGTTCAGCAACCGGGCGACCCGCAAAAGATACGTATCGAGATAACCCAGGCTACGGCCACACCATCGGACACCTCACCGCAGACCCGCGTCGCCACCGACCTAACCACCTGCGAAAGCACATGGACGAACGGCGACAAAGTGGGCCTGTACATCGTAAAAGGCACAGCCCCCCTGAAACCCAACGGCAACTGGGTAGACAATATGCCGATGGAATACAACAGCGGCAGCTGGACGTACACCCTGCCCACCGATAGAGAATATTACCCTACAGGCGGCGAGCAGCTCCATTTTTACGCCTATTATCCATACGATACTACGCTGGACCCTACTGATATCACCTTTACCGTGCAAACTGACCAAAGCACTGCCGCGGGGTTCGCATCCAGTTACTTCATGACAGCTACCACCACCGGCGTAACCCCCAGAACCACTCCCGTATCGCTTACCTTCGGGCACAAACTGGCGATGGTAAAAGTAACCGTGGCAAACGACGAGCTTGGCGTGCCCAACCGCGTTACCCTCAAGGGGATGAAACCCACTGCCTCCCTGAGTCTCGCCAACGAAACCATGAATGCCACGGGGACGAGTACCGACATTAACCTGCGGAACATCGATGGCGCCTGGTACACCCTCGTCCCCCCGCAGGCTATCGCCCAGGGCAACCCGCTCTTTACCTTCGGGTGGGATACGCCGGCCCTCATCTTCACCCACACGGCAGGCGAAAGCGTCCAGTTCCTCCCCGGAGAGGTGAAGCCGTACGACATCACCGTGCAAATAACGCTGCGGTTGACGGACGAGTTCTTCCCCGATGCCAACTTCCGGGTCGCACTGGCCGCCGCGCTCGGCATCAACCAGGGAGACCCGATAACCAGGCAGAAGATAGACGGCCTCACCAAGCTCACCATCAACGGCTACTTCGACCCGCCCATCGCCAATATGACGGGCATCGAACACTTCACCGCACTCACGTGGCTCGACTGCTACAACCACCCGAAGCTTACGACCCTCGACGTGTCGGCCCTCACCGCACTGGAGGTGCTCCTCTGCGACCGGAACAAACTCTCGACCCTCGATGTGTCGGCCCTCACCTCGCTGACGGCCCTCAACTGCAGTGACAACGCCCTCTCGACCCTCGACGTGTCGAAGAACAAAGCGCTGGAGAGACTTTACTGCGACCAGAACAACCTCTCGACCCTCAACGTGTCAGAGAACAAAGCGCTGACGCTCCTCGAGTGCTACGACAACAATCTCTCGACCCTCGACGTGTCGAAGAACAAAGCGCTGGAGGTGCTCCACTGCAACAACAACCCCACGCCCTTTACCCTGTACGGCTTCTGGGAGAAAGACTGGGGCGACTTCCCGGGCTCCATCGTTGTGCCGGGCAACGGCACCGGAGTAACGTATGAGCAGAGACCGTAAGAAGGGAAAAGTAAAGAATGAAAAGCTCTTTAAGATAATGAGCGATGATTCGTGAGAGAGAATATGAGTTATTAACCTGAAATCCCTGAAAGAGAGGAGGAAAAAGGAGGGATAGATTTAGTAATAACAATTAAAAAAATAAGAGTATGGAAACAAGTGTTTTTAAATTTATCGCTTTATCGGATACGCATATTACTGCAACCCGAACAAGCTTGCAAGGAAAAGTTTCGGATTTAATCGTGGATGCCATTGTGAAATATCATAAAGATGCGGCATTTATTGTTAACTGCGGAGATTTGTCCAATGATAATTTCAAAGAAACGGGAGGAATAAAGCGGGAGAGCTATATATACAATGATATATGGTATACTAAAGCTATGAGGGTAGGGCTTCCCCATTATTATGACGGATTTGGGAATCATGATATTTTTGTGGGTAAAGCACCAGCAAATAATGACGATATGCGTGTTTTCCTGACAAAGAAAAATAAAAAGAGAAAAGCCAACGGGGAAATTACTGCACTATGCGATAAAAATATGAATTACGAATGGCAGATAAAAAAAGGTGATATTACCTTTCATTTTATTATGCTGAATCTTTTCCCTAAAGCTCCAGTGTCCAAAGCAACGGAATAAATTGCTGAAAATGAGCCGGATGGCGGTAAGCGAACGGATTATAATTCTTATAATTTCTTAAAGCAACGCCTTGAACAGATACCTACAAGCAGTCTCGACAAGCATCCTGTTTTCCTCTTTCATCATTACGGTTTTATATTTAATTCGTTTAAGAGATTACACGAGGAACATTGGCCGGAAAAAGAGATAGAAGCATATATAAATCTAATTAAAAAATATAATATAGCCTGCATTACATACGGCCATTTTCATTCTACACAGATATTGTATTTGAACGATACTACCAGAGATAATCATAATAAAAGTGAAAAATATAAATTCACAACAAGCTATGATAATATCCTGAAAAATACTCCATATTATAAAGAAGCAAACGGAAAAAACCAAACAGGAATCAATACCCTGATATGCGGGGCAACATTTTCAAGTGAAAAAATGACTGAAGGAATAAGTCCGGATGAATCTGGTGAGGCAGTATTAATGGGGATTCCTTTTGAAGAATTGGAAAATATCCAGGAAAGTATACCAATTGGCGGTTATGTGGTTTGTACTGTAACGATATATCCAGAGAAACCGCAAAATATAAAATTGAGTTGTGTAGCCAAGCGAGTTAAAAGGGCAGGCACAGATATTACTGAGAGTAATGTTATATTTAAAACTTATGATATAAGCTGGCCAAGAAGAAAATGAATACAGGAAAGACAATCTTGTTATAGCTGAAATTCTATCGAATGTCTTATGATAAGAAATAAACGAAGAGCTGACATCTGTTAAATCCATATGCCCAGGCATAGGGTAGTCTCGCAGAACATGGGACTACCCCGTCAGCCCTTTCCCGGACACCCAGCTCGGCAGCCGCGTGTACCGCGGGGGCATGTACGGCAACTTCTTCAACCTCTGCCGCTCCGCTCGCCGCCAAAGCAACATCCCCGGCGACGCTAGTGTGTGGAACGCCTTCCGCATCGTCTTCAACTGACGGCAGGGGCAGGAGATGTTTCGCTCCGCTCAACATGACAAAAGGAAACGCTCAACATGACGGCAGGCATGTCCCCTGTCATTCTGAGCGTCCCCTCTGTCATTCAGAGCGCCCCTCCTGTCATTCTGAGCGCAGCGAAGAATCTCCCGCCACAGAGCATCGAGCCTGAGATGCTTCACTCCGCTCAGCATGACAAAAAGGAACGTTCACCCTGACAAAGGAGCAAGGGCATGACAGAGGGGGAAGAAGCCCGAAGCAGAAAACAAGAAAAACGAAATAAACAGATTAATTCACCAAATAAAAAAAGTAATAAAAATGAAACCAAACAAAAGCCTATTAGTAGCAACAGCCTTTGCCGCCATGCTGGCACTGGCATCATGTAACCAAAGTGACGACATTGCAACGGACGGCCCGCAGGCTGTACAATTCTCTGCCGGCATCGGCGAGCAAGCAGTGGCCACGCCGCAAACCCGTGCGGCAGGCACCAATTGGCATACGAACGATGCCATCGGCATCTTTATGGTGAAGAACAAGGAAACGGCTGTTGCCTCGACGTATGCCGGAAACAAGAAGTTTACCACCTCTTCCAGCACTGAATTTCGGCCCGTCTCAGGCCACGAAATCTACTTCCCTCTGGACGCCGACAATCATGTAGATTTCATCGCCTACTATCCCTACACCGCCACGGAAGGGCTCGGCATGGACAGCAAAATAGACATCAGCACCGTCGACCAAACAAAACAGCGCGAATTCGATGTAATGTGGGCTAAGGCCACCAACGGCAACGGCAGTGGCTACAACAAGAACTTCAATGCTCCCATACCATTGACGTTCAGCCATCGCCTTGCAAAGCTCACAATGAATTGTAAGTTTGATCCCAGTTCGGGTATCAGCGATTTCGACAACACTGCAAAAGTCACTATCAAAGGCATGAGCACCGCCACTACTTTTGCCATTCGCGACGGAGCCATCGGCACGGCAACAACAGTGACCGATATTGTCGCCCGCAAAGCCCAAACCACCAGCGGCTACGATGGCACCTTCGATGCCATCGTCGTGCCTGCCAAGTATGCTGCCAAGTCTGTGACGGTGGAGTTTTATGTCAATAGTGAAGTTTACACCTGGATAATGGACGCCACGGAGTTTGACTCCGGAAACGACTACGCTTACGATGTGGTAATCACGCGTACCGGCGTAACGGCTACGGGAACCATCATTCCGTGGGATATAATAACTGAAGGCACGGTGTGGGCGCAATAGAACTACCGTGAAAATTCTTCTCTCTCGTTTTTCTTCCACTCATTTGGGTGGAAGGGGGACGGGGAGCTTTCAAATAACGTCAAATAAAAAATAATATGAAAAGCACAAAACAAATAGCTAAATTACCTTGTGACGAAACTCCCAATAATTGTAACTTCGGGTTGAAGCAATTAAAACCGGGTGAGGTATTATGTGATATGGACAAAGAAATGAACTATATCATCTTTTGCCAAAGAGGGAAGATACAGCTAACCAGCAGCCTATTTCAAGAGGAAACGCTGCAAGAGGGAGAAATGATGTTTCTGCCCCGCATGGCTGACTGTCAAGGTGAGATACCGGAAGATACCCATATCGTGATACATTCTTTTAACAACACTGTATGCCGCCCGGAAAACTGCATACTAAGCTATCTGTATACACACAGAAAGAAAAAGGATGATGACAAAAGATTTACCTACTGCTGCAAGTTACCTATCCATGATGTAATCGTCACTTTCATACAAAGTATCTGCCATTACTTAATAGACAATACCGGTGATTTATTGTTGTGGCATCTGAAACACAAAGAACTAATCCGGTTGTTGAGCCGCTATTACAAAATGGAAGAACTGCAATCCTTCTTCCATCCGATGACGGATGAAGAAGTACCTTTCAAAAGCCTTGTACTCTCCCATTACATGAAAGCTAACGATACACAGGAACTCGCCGACCTATGTGGTTACGGGGTAGTCACTTTCCGACGTATCTTTAAGGAAGAATTCGGTATGTCCGTTTACCAATGGCTGATAAAAAAACGTTCAGAACACATTCTTTACCGTCTGTCACTTCCCTATCTCTCTTTCCATGACATCATGGAGGAGTTCAACTTTACCTCTCCCCAACAATTCCACCGCTTCTGTAAGACCAATCTCGGCGACAGCCCGACCAACTTGCGAAAAAAGCACCAATCCTCTTAACGGGTTCCGTTTTGCGCAATAATGATGAATTTATGATTATTTTTGATAACTTCCTGAAAATGAATTGTCCGTACCTTTGCAGCCGATTTTAAACAAAAGAAATATAACGGATTTTTTATAATGGAAGAATTTAAAGCAACACTCTATATACAATTATTGGCAAAAGGAAACGCAACAACAGAAGAATTTGAAAATGCGCTGACCGACTTCTCCAAAAGAGTTTATAATTTCTGTATGGAGGAAAAGGATGTAAGTTTTATCTATTTTTCCCTGAATTATATACGGACACTGTTAATCCATATAGAGGATATGAAAGCCATAACAAAGAGCAAGTTATCCACTAAAGGAGGAATTGCGTTTGTGGATGCCGCCGTGGAATGGATAAAGGAACGGGAGGCCAATTACACAAAGGAAAGAACCGAAGACACGGAGGACAAAGCGGACGGAATTGTATGGACGGGAAAAGTGATTCATCTGATGGAATTTATCTACGGCTCGGACACACTGAAAAATTTCAATGACGGCAACGCCAATATCAAAGATGTAGCCGCACATTTCAGCAAGATGCTGGGAATAGAAATCAAAGACCCGTCGGGCTGCTATGTGAATATGAGGGAACGGATGCAGGAGAGCCGAACGACCTATATAGACAGTATGCGAGAGGCATTGCTGAAAAGAATGGAGAAAGACGACGAAAAGGCATACCGGAGGAAAAGATAAGCACTTATTTCCCTCCGGTATTTTTTTTAATCTTGTTTGTTCAGTTCCAACAGGTGGCAGAGAGCCGGGTCGTTCTTGATACGCTCGAGTTCATCGGCGACAATCTGCCGGACATCTTCCTTGATTTGGTTGTAGTTGGACTGCACCATCTCCTGCATACGGTCAACACCGTTTTCATCCACGAAGTTGGTGATAACGGGGATTTTCTGATAGCTCTTTTCTTCCTCGGCTATCTTTGCCGCATCCACCACTATCTCGCAATGGAAAATCTTCTGTTCGATACGCTCGGAAAAGTTGTCGGCAACGGAACCGACAAACATTCCCTGCGTCAGTCCGCTAATCTTGCTGGGCGGTATCATGCTGTCCATCTGGGTGGAGATGGAGGTGGACTTGTCATTGCGGTTGATGCTTATGCTCTGCCGCTTTTGCAGGATTTTTCCGAAACGCTCGCTTAATGTCTTGGCGGTCTCGCCGACGACCTGACCGGAGAAGATGTTTCCCACTGTATTGATAATTACTTTGGCTTCTTTGTCGGTGTAGTCACGGATGAGCTGTGAGAAGTCCTGAAAGCCCAAGAGCACGGCTACTTTGTTGCTTCGTGCCGTGGCAATAAGGTTGTCCAGCCCTTTGATAAAGACGGTGGGAAGCTCGTCGATGATGATGGAACTCTTTAACATCCCTTTCTTATTGACTAATTTAATGATACGGCTGTTATAGAGGCCAAGGGCAGCTCCATAAATAGACTGTCGGTTCGGGTTGTTGCCGATGCAGAGGATTTTGGGGGCTTCGGGATTGTTGATGTCAAGAGAAAATTCATCGGCAGACATCACCCAGTAAAGCGCGGGGGAAATCATGCGGGACAAGGGAATTTTGGCAGATGCTATCTGCCCCATGAGCTGGTCGGCGGCTCCCGCTAACCATGCATCCAGGAAAGGACTAAGGTAGTTCTCCAATTCAGGATAGGAGGACATGATGGGGAAAATCTGCTCGTAGGGCTTGTTGAGGAACTCGACGGCATGGGGAAATGAGCAATATCGCCCGTCCTTGTAGATGCGGAGAAACCAGATGATGGCGGCAAAGAGAATGGTCGGTGACTCGACAAAGAAGTCGCCTTGTTTGGCTGCCCATGAACGGTTGAGGTTCAACATGATATTATATGAACTCTCGTAGGCATCGGAGATGTCGGTTAGAAATTTGGCGTTCAGCGGATTGCAGCGGTGGCTGCGGCTGGGGTCGTCGAAGTTGATGATATAGAACTTCGGTTTAACCTTATATCCTTCCTGATGCGTGAGCAGGTGGTTGTAGGCGATGGTGGTGAGGTCGGGAAACTTGAAGTCATAGATGAACTGGGAGAAGCCCTTTTCAATCTGCTGTTTGATGTAGGAATTGACCACGGCAAAGGATTTGCCGGAACCGGGAGTACCGAGGACGATACTGGCACGGAAGGGATTGACTACGTTGATCCAGCCGTCATTCCACTTCTTCTTGTAGTAGAAACGGGTGGGCAGATTGACGGAATATTCATTTGTGAGCAGGCGGGTTTCCTGCATGAAACTCTCGTTCTCGTTATTGAATACGTCGTCGAGCAGGTTGTTCTTCAGCAAACGGCTTATCCAGATACCTGCCGCCAACAGGCAGAGGTAGCCGATGCCGAGCGTCAGTATATAAAACGCTGTGCGCACCATAAACGATACGGGCAAGTCAAGCAACCACCAGTTGAAAAAGAACAGGACAAAACCGATGGACAGGACTATCCATATATGTACCCATTTTATCTTTTCTTCTTTCACCCCTTTCGTTCCGAGGCAGGACAAGGCAAGGAACACCACACAAAAAAGTTTGGTGTAGAGCGAATAGGTGAACAGCCCGGCTGTCCGCTGGAAATTGAGTAATATCCTATCTATCACTCCGATGTCTATCCCCCATTCCCTGATAGCCGGATAGCAGAACCAATAGATATTTATTATTACAAACAGAATACTCAATGCACGCATGAAGTCCATCACCCGTGCCAATCCTCTTAAATCATCTTCTTGTGACATAATTTCTAAATTTTAATTGTGATACCATGTTGTTCGTTAATCTTGCCGTCCATAACGGCGGCGTTTCTTTTTCCGCTTCTTCGGTAGCGGCGGTTCCCGTTCCGGCAGTGAGGGATCGGGAGAGAAAAGGGAAAGCAGACCACCGGAAGAAGTACCGGAAAACTCTTTCGAGGGGGTTCCACTATCCGGTGACGGTTTGTGCTTCGTGCCGCCGGTCTGTACCGGCTGCGAATGGTGCCCGCCATCGAACCGGAAACGGTCGTTGAAGATATTCGCCGAGAAGTCTTTGCTCAGGCGGGAGCCGTTCAGGACTACGCGGTTGCGGTGGTCGATGAAGGTAACGCCGTAGATGCGATTATCTTCATTACGCCGCAATACGAGGTCGATGCCTTGCGCGGAGAGTTCCCTGCGGAAGTCGGTTTCTGTCCGGGTGCGCTGCATGGCGGCTGATACGGTGCGCCGGGTTCGCTCTTTGAGTTTCTTGTCCTTGATGACCGTGCCGGACTGTTGCATCTGTTTTTCGATAGCCGCCACACCGGTGGTCTTTCCGAGAACGGAGGATTTTATCGGTGTGCCGGTCTTCTCTCCGTCCTTATCCAATGCGGAGTACAGGATGCCGTGGTAAGGCCGTCCGTTTGCTTCGCCTTTGACTTCTTCCATACCGATGTTATAAAGGGAGAGCAAGGCTCGGAACTCGCCCAACGACTGGAAACGGTACATCTTCAACAGGGGCTTTACCACATTGCCGATTTGTTTTTTCAGGTTGCCTTTGCTGCAATCCACAGGGGTGAGCTGCCAATCTTCGCCTTTCTTCTGACCTTCTGCCGGGTGCAGACCGTATTTCTGTTCCAGTTCTTCGGTGATGGCTTTGCTGCGGCGGTACTCGTTGCTGTCGTTAATCTTCCTGCCGTCGCTGTCCACCCGGAGGGAAACGATATGGATATGCCTGCGCTCGATGTCCTCGTGCTTAAAAATCATATATGGCTGGTTTCCGTAACCTAACTTCTGCATATATTCTTCGCCGATGGCGGTGAGTTGTTCATCGGTGAGCACATCATCGGGGTGCGGATTGAGCGAAATATGTATGACGGGCTTCTCGGTACGGAAATGGGACGGCATCCACCGACGAAAATCGTCCATGCAATCACTGATACTGAACTGCCCGTCTTCGGGTTGCAGCACGAGATTGGTGGCGAGCACGCGGGCGTGACCTTCGTCCACTTTGTCCTGGTTATAGGCAAGTGCACCGTAAAGGGACTGCCCGGTGCTTATTTTCGCAACCATTGGTTCTCGAAGGTATGGGAGAGTTCGACAATCCGGCGGCTCAACTCTATCAGTTCCATTGTGGACTTCTCCAATTTGTAAAGCATGGCGAGGGCTTTTTTCTCGGAGAAATGGATGTGGAGTTCTTTCACTGCCTGGTTATAATTCACTCCCACGGCGCGGAATTGCTGGTACAAAGCGGTGAGCTTTGTCACGTATTCGAGTGCCGCACGGTCGGTTCGGACGATCCGAAATTCTTCGGAGAAGACACGGGCGGCAATGAACTGCGCCTTTGAGTGCAGTCCGGACTGCTCGAAAAGTGTGAGGAAACGGGCGTGTTCCACCGCATCGAAGTTGACGGTATAGCGGAAAACGGCGGGATTGGTTTTGGGGTTCCTGCCTCCCCTGCGGTGCTTTTTCTCTTTTTCATCGTTCATAAATCTGAATTTTTTAGTGGTACAATGACAGACCGGCGAAGTAACTGCGCCCTACCACTCTCCCCCAACAATTACCGACTTCGGAGGTAATTGTCCCCCTTTCTCCATCGGAAAAGGGGCAAGCGTTTTTTGCAGCAGAACTTGTTTCGTGCAGCAAAAAACACAGCTTGCTATGTTCTAATGAACATAAAATCTGACCGTACCCGGTCAGATTAGGGTTAGCGACAGACGGCAAGGGCGGCGGTTGCAACCCGGACTGCTTAACGGTGCAAAGTTAGGGGGTGTGCAATGGGTAGAAGAATTTGTAACAGTGCCACTCGGTGCCACTTTGATGCCATTCGATGCCGTTGGTTTTCAAAGTGATACAGAGGGTGATAATTCGTCGTTTATTTGCGCTGTCTTTCCTTTGAGGCACGGATATAATGAAGAAATGATGCAGTGGTTTCTGTCATTGATGACGCAGTTCACTAATGACGTAATGATGCGGTGCTTCGATGATATTTGCCAATGGTGATGAACTGACGTGCTGACGTGGATATGTATTGAAGTATTGTCGTACTGACGTATGGATGTATGGAAGCAGTGAAAGAATGAAATGCGGAGATAAAGAAATATCGAGATAATGAATTGAATAATGAATGATTTAAAAACTGAACGTATGAAAAAGGAACCGAAGTACATCGCATTCTCCACACAAAAAGGGGGTGCGGGAAAAACAACGCTGACCGTATTGGTGGCAAGTTATCTACATTATGTAAAGGGCTATAATGTGGCTGTGGTGGATTGTGACTATCCACAGCACAGCATCGTGGAGATGCGGGAACGTGACCTGAAAATGGCAATGGATGATCCGTACTACAAGCGGATGGCATATGAGCAGGTACAACAACTGAAAAAGAAGGCGTATCCGGTGATTGAGAGCACACCGGAAGATGCGGTAACCAAAGCCGGGGAGTTGGCAGACACGGACTTTGATTTCATTTTCTTTGACCTGCCGGGTACTATCAACAACGGCGGTGTGGTGCGCACGCTGGCACGAATGGATTATATCTTTTCCCCTATCTCTGCTGACCGGGTGGTGATGGAGAGCACGCTCCGCTTCGTGGTGGTGCTGAACGATACGCTGATTACTACGGGAAAGTCGAAAATCAAGGGGATGCACTTGCTCTGGAACATGGTAGACGGAAGGGAAAAGTCGGAACTGTACGATGTGTATGAGGAAGTTATCCATGAGCTGGGGTTGTCGGTGCTGAAAACATTCCTGCCGGACAGCAAGCGGTTCCGACGGGAGTTGTCCATCGGGCACAAGGCTCTGTTCCGTTCGACTATCTTCCCGGCAGACAGGGCACTGGTAAGGGGCAGCAACCTGAATGAGATTGTCGATGAGATACTGGAACTGATTAAATAAGGATGCGTATGGCGAAGAAACAGAAAGAGGACATCAATCTGGACGAGATTGATGAGAATTTCATCATTTCGTCGTTCAAGACGACCGGAAAGGGACAGCCTGCGGTGACGGAAACGGTTACGGATGCTGCAGAAACGGAGGATGCTACGGAGACGGTAGAGGAACAGGAACGGACGGAACAGCCGCAAGCGGCGGTACGGATGAAGGAGAACCGGGAAACGGGGAAAGGACGGAAACGGGGACTATCGGAGTACGGCGAGAAGTTCCTGAAACGGAATGAACTAAAAACACGGCAGTGCGTGTATATCGTAAGCGACTGCTCAACTACATCTTGTGTATTCGATTTTTTATTGAGGTGCACTCCATTGTAAGTGCGTCTCGATTTTTTCATATGCCAACTTATCTCAGGGTTGTTATTGAGTGTCAATCTCGCTTTTTCCCGTTTTTTCCTGCATTTTCCCGGAACTGTCCCGATTATTTTCTCCATACATCCGGTAGCAGTTCCTTCAGGTCTCTGTCTGATTTGGGTGCCAGATAATAGGGGAGTTTACTGATCACATCATTCAGCCACTCTCTGGGGTTGACACCACGTTCCTTACATGAGCCAAGCAAGGAGCAGATTATAGCCGTATTCTCAGCAGCTTCGTGATTTCCGCAGAACAGCATGTTCTTTCTTGATATGACCAGTGGCCTCAGGGCATTCTCACAGCG
>CDTY01022299.1_pt1 | contig 39736 bp, 37 predicted proteins | sample 557731 | NCBI WGS metagenome assembly CDTY01 (sample SAMEA3182101, study PRJEB8094) | gut metagenome | biome: human; feature: gut; material: Stool; isolation source: human stool | place: Canada | collected 2013-02-12
CAAAGAACGGGCGAGGCTTACAAAGGCTTCCGCAAAGGGAGATGGTGGAATCTGGAATCTACCGACATTGACCGTCTTCGCTCCCAAGTGAAAGAGGTGGAGATCATTACTCCGTCCGTAGCCCGTTGGGGTTCCAAAGCCGTATACGAAGATAAGAAATATGATTGTAGCGTGAAAGGATTGTATCCGGATTATCTCCACATTGAATCACAGGAAATGGCATACGGCAGGTTCATCAATGAGGTGGATATAAAGGAAGCACGCAAAGTATGTGTCATCGGAAAACGAATTTATGAAAGTCTTTTTAAACCGGGAGAAGACCCGTGTGGCAAATATGTAAGAGTAGATGGCATTTATTATCAAGTGATTGGCATGTCTTCTTCCGAAGGGGACATGAATATACAGGGACGGGCTTCGGAGGCCGTCACTCTTCCTTTCACTACGATGCAGCAAACATATAATCTGGGAGGACGAATTGATGTGATCTGTTTCACTGCGAAGCATGGAGTCAAAGTGTCTGAAATACAACCCAAAATGGAACAGGTCATTAAAGCCGCACATTATATCTCCCCGGATGACAAACAGGCTGTTATGTGCCTGAATGCCGAAGCTATGTTCTCTATGGTCGATAACCTGTTTACCGGTATCAACATACTTGTTTGGATGGTAGGATTGGGAACTTTGCTGGCAGGTGCCATCGGAGTATCCAATATTATGATGGTGACCGTTAAAGAACGTACCACAGAAATCGGTATCCGCCGGGCGATCGGTGCACGACCGAAAGATATTCTGCAACAAATTCTATCAGAGAGTATGGTACTTACCACCATTGCAGGAATGTGTGGAATATCCTTTGCCGTCATGGTGTTGCAACTTGTAGAGATGGGAGCCAACGCTGACGGAGGGGACACCCGTTTTCAAGTTACTTTCGGACTGGCAATCGGTACTTGTGCCCTTCTAATCGCACTGGGAATGTTGGCAGGTCTGGCACCTGCTTACCGGGCCATGGCTATCAAACCGATTGAGGCGATTCGGGATGAATAAGGAAGTGGAACAGTTATCTGGATATGTGAGGAGTTTAGTTTCAATCATCAATCGTAAATAATAAAATTATAAATAAAATCATGAAAAAGTATCTGAAAATCACATTATTGGTAGTCATTGCTATCATTCTTGTCGGAACATTCGTATTCCTTTATCAGAAATCCAAGCCTAAGGTAATCACTTACGAAACAGTTAGACCGGAAATGACTGACCTCCAAAAAACTACAGTAGCTACCGGAAAGGTGGAACCGAGAGACGAAATTTTAATCAAACCGCAAATTTCGGGTATTATCGACGAAGTATATAAAGAAGCCGGACAAGCTGTAAGAAAAGGGGAAGTTATTGCCAAAGTAAAAGTAATCCCTGAACTCGGACAACTGAATTCTGCAGAAAGCCGTGTGCGCCTGGCAGAAATTAATGCAACCCAGGCAGAAACGGATTTCGCCCGTGTGAAGAAGTTGTATGACGGTCAGTTAATTAGCCGGGAGGAATACGAGAAAAGTGAAGTGGCTTTGAAACAGGCTCGCGAAGAGAGACAGACGGCCAAAGACAATCTGGAAATCGTAAAAGAAGGAATTACCAAAAACAGTGCCTCTTTCAGTAGCACGATGATTCGCTCTACCATTGACGGGTTAATCCTGGACGTACCTGTAAAAGCTGGTAATTCGGTGATTATGAGTAATACGTTCAATGATGGAACCACGATTGCTACGGTAGCCAACATGAACGATATGATTTTCCGCGGTAATATTGATGAAACAGAAGTGGGACGTATCCACGAACAAATGCCAATCAAGCTGACCATCGGAGCCTTACAGAATCTGACTTTCAATGCCATTCTGGAATATATCTCTCCGAAAGGGGTGGAAACCAATGGAGCCAACCAGTTTGAAATCAAGGCTGCGATTACCATTCCGGATTCTGTTCAGATTCGTTCCGGATATTCGGCTAATGCGGAAATCGTATTACAAAAAGCCAATCAGGTATTGGCAGTGCCCGAAAGCACTGTTGAATTTAGTGGTGACTCTACATTTGTGTACATCATGACAGATTCAGTGCCCGAACAAAAGTTCCAGCGTACACAGGTGACTGCCGGTATGAGTGATGGAATCAAGATAGAAATCAAGAAAGGGGTAACCATTCAGGACAAAATACGTGGTGCAGAGAAAAAAGATAAATAATTGAATCCGATGAAAATAATTCGTAAAACCATATCAGCCATTCTGCTTGCCGGAGTCGGAATCACCTCCATCCAGGCACAGAACAACTCTTCGCAAGCGTGGACGCTGCGGCAATGTATCGACTATGCCATTGAGCATAATATAGAAATCCGTCAATCGGCCAATAATGTCGAAGCAGGCAAAGTGAGTGTAAACACTACTAAATGGGCACGCCTTCCGAATTTGAGCGGTAGTGCCAGCCAAAACTGGAGTTGGGGCCGTACTGCTTCTCCGATAGACAACTCGTATAGTGACATCAACAGCGCCAATACCAGTTTCAGCTTGGGAACAAACGTACCTATATTTACCGGTTTGCAACTGTCCAACCAATATTCACTTGCCAAACTGGATTTAAAAGCTGCCATAGAAGATTTGAATAAAGCCAGAGAGGATATTGCAATCAATGTCACTTCGGCTTATTTACAGGTTTTATTCAATCAAGAATTAAGTAAGATTGCTCATAATCAGGTCGATTTAAGCAAAGACCAGTTAAAACGTATTCAAGGTCTTCAGGGAGTGGGTAAGGCATCCTCTTCTGAAGTGGCCGAAGCACAAGCCCGTGTTGCACAGGATGAAATGACTGCTGTACAATCAGACAATACGTACAAACTGTCCTTACTGGATCTCACCCAACTCTTGGAATTGCCCACGCCTGAAGGATTTGTACTCGAAAACCCTAAGGAAGAATTAGAGTTCGAATCTCTCACTCCGCCGGATGACATATATACACAGGCGCTTACTTACAAACCAAGCATTAAGGCTGCAGAATATCGTTTACAAGGTAGTCTTAATAGTATTCGTATTGCCCAAAGTGCGTTTTATCCACAACTCTCTTTCAGTGCCGGTCTGGGAAGTAATTATTATACGGTTAGCGGAAGATCAGAGAGCAGCTTCGGCAGTCAGATGAAAAACAATCTGAATAAATATATAGGATTTAATTTGAGCGTGCCAATCTTCAACCGTTTTGCCACAAGAAACCGGGTACGCACCGCTCGTTTGCAACAAATAGATTTATCCTTGAAGTTGGATAACAGTAAAAAAATACTCTATAAAGAAATTCAGCAAGCCTGGTACAATGCTCTGGCAGCAGAAAGTAAATACAACTCCAGTGAAGTGGCAGTAAAAGCCAACGAAGAATCTTTCCGCCTGATGAGTGAGAAGTTCAATAACGGCAAGGCTACCTTTGTGGAATACAATGAAGCCAAACTTAATCTGACGAAAGCTCTTTCGGATAAGTTGCAGGCAAAATATGACTACCTGTTCCGGACTAAAATTCTGGATTTCTACAAAGGACAGGTCATTGAATGAAAAAAAATAAAGTTGAGTTTAGTATAGTAGTTCCTTAAAACATATCCGTTGGTTCATTCGTTATTATAGAAAGAACTAACGGATATGAAGTATTTTATCGTCCTAGTGATTGTAATGATTAGTAATACATTTTTAGGAGTTGCTAAACCAATGAAGAATCAAGCAGAAATCTATTTTGCGGGAGGATGTTTCTGGGGGACAGAACATTTCCTGAAACAAATTCGAGGAGTAGAAAATACTCAGGTAGGGTATGCCAACAGTAATGTTGCCAATCCGAGTTATGAACAGGTCTGTTCAGGAAAAACCAATGCTGCCGAAACAGTAAAGGTGGTTTATGATCCGAAAACGGTAGATTTGAATTTACTGCTCGATCTATATTTCAAGACAATCGATCCTACCAGCCTCAACCAGCAAGGTAATGACCGGGGAACGCAGTATAGAACCGGAATTTATTATGTAGATAAAGAAGATCTCCCTGTCATCAAGCAGGCGATTCAACTATTATCCGCGCAATATAAAACTCCTATCGTCCTAGAAGTAAAGCCATTGACAAATTTCTATCCGGCAGAGACTTACCACCAGGACTATCTGGATAAAAATCCGGGTGGATACTGCCATATCAATCCCGCTTTATTCGAAATGGCACGCAAAGCGAATGCGCCGAAAGCTAAAGCGTATCAAAAAGCGGATGATGCAACCCTTCGTAAGGAATTGTCGGCGGAACAATATGCCGTAACCCAAAAGAATGCCACTGAACCTGCTTTCCACAATAAATACTGGAATGAGCATCGTCCCGGCATTTATGTGGATATTACTACCGGAGAACCTCTGTTTGTCTCTACCGACAAGTTTGATTCAGGTTGCGGGTGGCCAAGCTTTTCCCAACCGATTCAAAAAGATCTAATCGCAGAAAAGAAAGATACTTCGCACGGCATGATACGTACGGAAGTACGCAGTAAAACCGGAGATGCTCATTTGGGACACGTATTCACAGATGGGCCGAAAGAGAAAGGTGGATTACGCTATTGCATCAATAGCGCTTCACTTCGTTTTATCCCGAAAGATAAAATGAAAGAGGAAGGTTATGGAGAATATCTACCACTCGTTAAATAGATATTGAAGAGTTACAAAAGCTAATCGTAACTGTTCATTAGAAAAACAGAACGGTGGATTATCCCATAAGGAAATCCACCGTTTTTAATGTAATTAAATTAAAAGAGAGAGAAGGAGTTTCACAACTCCGATTTATTTTTATCTGCTGGCAGTCAGCAGAGTTGCTTCATTAGTTGCCGGAGTAGATACATTCATAGCCCAGCTAGCAGCGGATTCTTCAATCCATTTATCATTCCACTTATAGTTCATATAAGCAACCGGCATATTAGCGTCGTTCAGTTCATAAACGCTCTTTTCAACAGATGCGTCGTAAGCTCTGTGAGAGTCATTCCAGCGTGCATATACCAAAGTGATTTCATTAGATGAATAAGTATAATCAATTTTAAAGTACGGTATCCATTTTTCAGTAGAAGCATCCCATTTGAAAGCTTCTTTGGAGGACATTCTCTTCTGATCGTCATAGGTAAAATCATATTTCATGTGGCGATAGAGAGAACCATCGAGTCTGTAAATCACTTTCGATACTACAAGATCATCTACTTTTTCTTCATTAGTAATGAAGTTATTACCCTGTGCCTTCACTGTTGTATTAGCGATTCCTGCAAATACCATAGCAACTAAAACGATCATTCTGAATAATACTGTAGTCTTCATAATTGTATATTTTTTATTTGTTCAACATTCTGTTTTTGTTCTTCTGTTTATTAGACGGATCAAGCGTCTCAAACGGTTGCAACCTTCTGAAGTTTTTTTCATTTTTCTTCGTTGTCCGCTTGCGACTATAGAGATGCAACGAGCGTGCCAAAACGATAACTAGCTAATAATCAAGGAAATCACAAAACAGAACGGTGTACGAAAACGAACAGTTGTACGCTTAAAAGCGAACAACTAACCATTTTTTCGCATTTTCTTCTTTCTACTGATGAATATAACTCTAAAAATGGGAAAATACTCCGCTTGTTGCCCGAATTATTATCTACCTTTGCAGCGATTATCATATCAAGAAAAAGAAGATGGAAACGTCCAACAAAAAAAGAATTATCATTCTATCGGCTATCGGTATCTTGCTTACCGGCCTTATTTGTCTCTTTGCATTCCGCAATGTCATTTTATGCCATATCGTTGACAAACGAACTACACGTGCCGAACAAACATACGGTCTACAAATTCATTATCAGGAGTTACGAATGAAAGGCTGCAATGAAGTGGCTTTACAAGGACTTTATATTGTTCCCAACCAACGCGATACCCTCCTGACATTACAATCCGTCAATGTAAAACTAAGTTTTTGGGAATTGCTAAAAGGAGAAATCGAAGTACGGAATGTGCTTATGAATGGCCTGGCAATCAACTTCATCAAGTATGATAGCATAGCTAACTACGATTTCCTGTTCTTTAAACGGCAACAAGAAGCAGAACCCCAACCTGTCATAGAAAGTGACTATGCCAACCGTATTGACCGGATATTAAACCTCATTTACGGTTTCCTGCCTGAAAACGGGCAACTCAGGCAAATCAATATAACCGAACGTAAAGATAGTAATTTCGTTGCAGTCAACATTCCTTCTTTTATTATTGAGAACAATCATTTCCAATCAACCATTCAGATAAAAGAAGATACACTGCCTCAACAACTATGGGAAGCGACCGGCGAACTAAACAGAAGAGACTATACATTAAAAGCATCTGTCTTTGCCCCGGAAAAAAGAAAAATCTCACTACCTTATATTACCCGCCGTTTTGGAGCAGAAGTCACTTTCGACACCCTATCTTATAATATGACTAAAGATAAGCGTGCATCCAATCAACTGCTCCTCAAAGGAAAAGCGAGAGTGAACGGACTTGACGTATTTCATAAAGCCCTCTCTCCTGAAGTAATTCATCTCGATCGTGGACAACTCTGTTACGAGATGAACATAAGCGGGCACTCACTCGAGCTGGATAGCACGACCATTGTTGATTTCAACAAACTCCAGTTTCATCCTTATTTGCGAGCCGGGAAAGAGAAAGGAAACTGGCATTTCACTGCTGCGGTCAACAAATCCTGGTTTCCGGCAGATGATCTGTTCAGCTCTCTCCCCAAAGGATTATTCAGCAATCTGGAAGGCATAAAAACAAGTGGCGAGTTGGCCTATCATTTTCTATTAGATATTGATTTTGCACAACTGGATAGTCTCAAACTGGAATCCGAACTGAAAGAGAAAGACTTTCGCATCACAAGCTATGGAGCCACTTCACTCTCCAAAATGTCCGGCGAGTTCATTTATACAGCTTATGAGAATGGAATACCGGTGCGGACTTTTCCTATTGGTCCCTCGTGCAAACACTTTACACCATTGGATAGCATTTCACCCATCCTAAGAATGTCCGTTATGCAAAGTGAAGACGGAGCATTCTTTTACCATCGCGGTTTCCTGCCCGACGCCCTACGGGAAGCATTGATTTACGACCTGCAAGTGAAACGCTTTGCACGTGGAGGAAGCACGATCACCATGCAACTCGTAAAGAATGTATTCCTGAACCGTAATAAAAACTTTGCACGTAAATTGGAAGAGGCATTGATTGTATGGCTAATAGAAAATGAAAGATTAACTTCTAAAGAACGCATGTACGAAGTATATCTGAACATTGTTGAATGGGGACCGCTCGTTTATGGTATTCAGGAAGCTTCTGCTTATTATTTCAATAAACGCCCTTCACAACTGAACACGGAAGAAAGTATTTTCCTGGCTTCCATTATCCCGAAGCCCAAGCATTTCCGCAGCTCTTTTGCTGAAGGCGGACAGTTAAAGGAGAATATGGAAGGCTATTATAAGTTGATTGCCAAGCGGCTTGCACAGAAAGGAGTAATAAGTGAAATCGAGGCGGATAGTATCCGCCCCGATATCCAAGTTACGGGCGCTGCCCGGAATAGTCTAGCCGGTGAAAACCCGGAGTCTAGTTCCCCTTCCGCTGAGGAGTAATGAGATTGATATAAATAATAAAGGAATAGGTTATCTTCTTGAACTGCTGCTGTTTCTTTCAGAAGAACGGGAAGAACTTTGAGTGCTATTGCTTCTCGTACTTCCGGAAGAAGAGCGTCTTTCTGTTTGTCCACTAGAAACATTGCTCCGGGTAGAGCTCGAGCTACCGCTACTCCGGTTAGAAGTGGTACTGCTGCTACGACTGGTAGTACTACCGCTACTGCGACCAGAATCACTGCGACTGGAACTACTACGATTGGAACTACCGCGACTGGAACCGGAAGAGCTATTATTTCTCTCGGAACTGTTATTTCTATTATAGGAACCACTATCGTTTCGTTTACTTGAACTTTCTCTCGAACTGCCACTTGTTTTTCCACTTTCACGATTGGAGGAACTGGAACCAGTTGAACTTCCGCTTGTTGGTCTGCGATTAGAGCTTGAAGAACCGGAACCTGTTTCCGGACGACGACCAGAATTACGATCACTTTCTACTCTATTCGTATTCCCATTTTTATCAGGAGCAACATTGTTACCAGGTCTTCCACTTCCGGACGGTGTAGATGGTCTGACAGAAGTCGAAGGCCGATCTCCTCCAGATTCCGGACGGGGACGTGTTGACGTACCAGGTCTTGTTGTCGTTCCGGGACGAGTAGAAGTATCAGGACGAGTAGAGGTACTTGGGCGAGACGTACCAGGACGCGTTGTCGATGAACCCGGACGGGAAGAATTACCCGGACGTGTCGGTGCATTATGCGGACGAGTGGAAGTATTCGGACGGAACCGGACAGAACCGAAATCCGAACGACGATAAGAGTGGAATACTCGCTGATCTCTCACCCGATGCGGTGCAGAATAATGGTTGAAATTAGTATATCTGCCCCGATAATAACTCACATGGTGAAAGTGTGGACGATAATGTGCTCCACAATAAGTACGGTAATGGTAAGGCACACCAAAATAAAACAAACTGCGATTCGGGTAATTAACATAAACCCTGAAACTCCATTTCCCTCCGGTTACATAGATTGGCCGATAGAAATACTCGGCACCGAGGAACCGGCGATACTGTGCATCACTCAATACCCAGCGAAGATCGTCGTTACGGATATCCAACGCTTCATAATAATCATCCAATGCCCATTCGTAACCACGTGCTACGTAATCCATGATATTACGGACAGAATAAATAAAGTCGTAATTAATTTCATACGCATCATTATATTGCTGTGTACTCAAGCTCAATTCATATGCCATCTTATCGGTAAGAAAACGCGTCTCCTTACGTACCTTGCTAGTGCTCATTCCAGCCATTACGGTCATATTGGCAGTCAGACCGACAGCAAAGAGTAAAAACAGTATTCGTTTCATAATTCAATCTCCTATCATTTATTATTCTGATGATATTCCTCAATAAACTTACGCATCTCATCTTTATATGCATTAGAAAATAAAATATCGATCACCTTATTAAAATTTCTTTTATCCCTTACATAAGGATACAGCTTCTTCATCATCTCCACCTGGTCAGGAGTATACGAAATCTCCTTCACTATTTTCACACATTGATTTGAAGTGACATCATACGTTCTCAACATCCGATCGACAAGCTTCTTCTGGTCTTCATTCATAACCGTTATTTTAAGCTTATTGATAAATTCATCAAACTCCGGATCAGTCATCAAACGAGCTTCTTCCACTTGTTCATGATTAGGAAAGACTTCAACGGTAGTGTTCACAGCAGGCGGTACTACAACGGAATGCATTGGTGCAGGTCTGCCATAACCTTTGAACGTATCCATACTAACCACCTCTCTATTTACAAACTGAACGATTATCGTCACAGGTTCCGAAGTAAGTACAGGCGTACCGTTATCACGATGGAATTCCCATTCTTCCATATCACCGTCAAAACGCCGGAAATCAGGTTTTCCTAAAACGGACTCTACCTGAGATTGAGTCATTCCCTGATATATACCCATCATCTGTTTGGTAGATACATAGCTGGTAAAACAGCCACTGACCAATATTCCCAACGCCAAACACAGCATAATATGTATCTTTTTCATAACTGTATCGTTTTTAGTTAATAGTATCAACGTTTACCGTACCCTATGATAAAATCCTTCATCTTTTCCTTGCTGGAGCTAAATGTCAAGGTATTAATCACCGTAAAGAAAGCTTCCTTATCTACAATCCGGGGATACATGATCTTCATAATCTCCATCCGGTCATCATCGAATGTATATAGTTTGGTCAGTTGGAGACATTGGGCAGATGTGAAATCAGAACCAGCCAATGCAGCATTGAGCAACTTCATACGGTCATCTTTAAAAGGCTCATTCTTCATCTCTTTATAAAACGCTTGGAAGAGCTGATCGTTCATCACCCTGTTGTAACCATATCCCGGACGATGTTCTCCCTGTTCGGGACGGCCGGGTCTTTCCGGGCGCATGTTATCACGTCCGTCTACCCATATTTCTGTCACTCCCCTCCCATCAAAATAAACGAAATCTTTATATAATTTTTCTCCTTTCCATACTCGCTCTCCCGCACGAGTAAAGCGGGTGGCAAACACTTCAACAGTATAATGTCCGGGATTTAAATTGGCTATAAAGCAGGTAGTAGTAGGTAAACATATCTGGTTCCCTCCCAGGTAAACAAGAATCGGAGTATTCCCGCCATCGATACGGATTCCGTTAACAGACTGCGCTTGTAAGGAGAGGGCAGCGAACAGGATGCAGAAACTTATTATAATCTTACGCATAGCTTATCTAGTTTTTATTATTTATATCTTTAATCTGATAGCACAAAAATAGGGTGAGGAAACTCCCCACCCCAATGATTCTCTCTATTCGTATGTAGGGAAATCCCTATTCTGTTTAGGAATCCGCCAAAGCAATGCCATCCTCATGCAAGGTAATCAGACGTTTCTTATACAAGTCGCCCACTCCTTTCTTAAAGGTTTTCTTGCTAACACCAAACGTGTCATAAATATCTTCCGCAGGACTTTTATCATTTAAGTTGATCCGTCCTCCATGCGCTTTGATATAGTCGAGCAGCGTTTTCGAAAAATCGTCAATCTTTTCAAAACCGGGTTTCTGAAGAATCAGGTCTACCTTACCATCTTCACGCACCTGTTTCACAAAAGCTTTCATCTCCATTCCTGTTTCCAACGGACAGAATATTTCATTTTCATACAGCAAACCGCTATACTTATTATCTATAATCGCTTTAAAGCCCAAATCCGTCTTCTGCCAGATAAGGATATTCACTTCTGCTTCCGGAGTATATTCCGGCTTTTCTTTCAACAGATAACGTTCCACCTTTGCTGAAGCCACAATACGATAACTCTCTTCATCCAAATGCGCATGGACCACATATTTCCGCCCAACCTGCATTTTCATCTTCTGCTCACTGAACGGAACGAACAGGTCTTTCATCAATCCCCAGTTCAGGAAAGCTCCGTATTGATTCACCCAGGAGACTTCCAGACAGGCAAACTGACCTACCTGCACCAACGGAGTCAGCGTCGTAGCAATCAGTCTTTCATCCATATCCAGATAAAGAAACACGTTCAAAAAATCTCCTATCTTACAGTCTTCGGGCACATAGCGGGTAGGCAACAAAATCTCACCTTCTTCCCCACCATCGAGATATACGCCGAAATCTACTTCTTTCACGACTTCAAGCTGATTGAACTTTCCTAATTCGATGCTCATATTCTTATCTATTTATTGTAATAAGACACAAAGATAATCTATTTTGAATAGATCTCTCAAACAGTCAGCCATAACTTTTCGTTATCGGGCAAAACTATTTGCAATGAACAATCTGCTTTCTAATATGTTAACTTTGTAGCGACAAAAAGAAAAAGTAAATTATTCACCTTTAAACATATAAACTTATGGAATTTCTAACCAACGAGAAACTTACGATTGTAGGAGCTGCCGGAATGATCGGCTCCAATATGGCACAAACAGCCATGATGATGAGACTCACTCCGAATATTTGCCTGTATGATCCATTTGCCCCGGCTCTGGAAGGAGTAGCTGAAGAATTGTATCACTGCGGTTTTGAAGGTGTCAACCTTACATTTACTTCCGATATCAAAGAAGCGCTGACAGGAGCTTCTTACATTGTCTCTTCCGGTGGAGCTGCCCGTAAAGCAGGTATGACCCGTGAAGATTTGCTGAAGGGAAATGCAGAAATTGCCGCTCAATTCGGTAAAGATGTTCATCAATATTGCCCGAACGTAAAACATATCGTTGTGATCTTTAATCCTGCAGACATCACCGGATTGATTACTTTGTTGTATTCAGGTTTGAAACCCTCTCAAGTTTCTACACTGGCTGCCTTGGACAGCACCCGTCTGCAAAACGAACTGGTGAAATTCTTCCATATCCCGGCTTCCGACATTCAGAATTGCCGTACGTATGGTGGTCATGGCGAACAAATGGCTGTATTCGCATCTACAACCAAAATAAAAGGAGAGCCTTTGACCGATTTCATCGGCACTACCCGTCTTCCATTGGCAGATTGGGAAGCACTGAAAGTACGTGTCATCCAGGGTGGTAAGCATATTATCGACCTGCGCGGTCGTTCTTCTTTCCAAAGCCCGGCTTATCTTTCTATCGAAATGATTGCCGCTGCTATGGGTGGACAACCTTTCCGCTGGCCTGCCGGAACGTATGTTTCTAACAGTAAGTTCGACCATATCATGATGGCGATGGAAACTTCAATAACTAAAGACGGCGTCACTTATAAAGAAGTAGCCGGAACTCCTGCCGAACAGGAAGAATTGGAAAAAAGCTACGAGCATTTATGCAAACTTCGTGATGAAGTGATTGAAATGGGGATCATCCCAGCTATTAAAGACTGGCACGCATTGAATCCCAATATTGACTAATCAAACAATATTAGCAAAAAGCCGAAAAAGAGAAAATACATCTCTTTTTCGGCTTTTATTCCAATTACTTACATATCACATATACCCCCCACTTAGTCTATAAATCTTTCAAGACTCCAATTCAAATGACTATGCAAAGTTGGGGATAATTCGTCAATTAAAAAAATAGACAAAATGAGGAAAGTACCTAAACTGAAGTTACAGGTACTCAAAGTGCGAAATATAGTGATTATCCTATCCAAATTAGTGAATGGAATAAAACTGCGCATCGAAGTTTATAAAATATCTGTCATTTTTGAGAAGTACATTCGGAACAAACTCCTTTTAGTACATAGTTTATACTATGCAAAGTAAATCCTTTAGGCAAATCAATCACCGGGATATGTGTACCTTCCAGGCAGAATGTACGATGACATTTCTCACAATAAAAATGCGAATGTAAATCCTGTACCACACAATTGCAGGAGTTGTCGCAAACGGCATACTTCAACGAGCCGCTCCCATCGTCTATGCTATGTATGAGGTGATGAGACAAGAAGAGAGCGATGGTACGGGATATAGTCGATTTATCGACTGTATCGAGCAGTGTTTCCAAATCGAGCAATGACACCGCACGCTCTGCCTGCATCATCGCTTTTATCACCAGAAGCCTTATGGCAGTTGGCTTGATACCTCTTCTATCCAACTTATCCAAATAAATATCTTCTTCCATCTTTCTCCTATTTTATCATTTTCTGTATTCTGACAGCATTCATAATGGCAAGTAGCGCAACACCCACATCTGCAAAGACAGCTTCCCAAAGAGTAGCAATTCCACCGGCTCCCAAAATCAATACAAGTAATTTCACTCCAAATGCCAGTGATACATTCTGCCAAAAAATTCTTCGTGTCAGTTTTCCTACTTTGATAGCTTCGGCTACCTTCGACGGCTGGTCTGTCTGTATCACGACATCGGCTGTTTCAATAGCCGCATCACTACCCAGTCCTCCCATAGCAATGCCAACATGACTTAGAGCGAGCACCGGTGCATCGTTCATTCCATCACCGACAAACGCGATCCGGTTTGCCTCATCCTGCCGCAGCTCTTCCAGATGATTCACTTTTCCTTCCGGCAACAGGTCACCATAAGCTTTCGATATACCGAGCTTTTCTGCAAAGTTAGTAACAATACTCTGTTTATCACCGGATAGTATCTGGATGTTTTCAATATTTAAAGCTTTTAAATTGTCAATAGCTACCTTTGCGTCCTCTTTCAGGGCATCAGCCAGCAGCAGATAACCTGCATAACGGTTTCCAACAGCACAGACCACGATGGTATCCGTTATTTCCAGCAGTTCTTTTGGATAGGATATATCAAACTTAGACAGTAACCGGCAATTACCGACCAGAACCATAGCCCCGTCTATCGTTGCTTCCAAACCATAGCCGGCAAATTCTTTTGTACCGGTAACAGCTACACATTCAATGTTTTGTTCTTTCGCATAATTCACAACAGCCTTGGCAATCGGATGAGTACTATCACTTTCTACCGAAGCAACCAGTTTCACTAATTCTTCTTCCGAAACCTCGCCTGCACTTTTACAGGCCTGTACTTCAAAGGTTCCTTTTGTCAGGGTTCCAGTTTTATCGAATACCACTGTATTGATCTTAGTGATAGCATCCAGATAATTACCACCCTTGAATAAAATTCCCAACCGGGATGCCGCTCCAATTCCCCCAAAGTAGCCCAACGGAATACTAACCACCAACGCACAGGGACACGAAATCACCAGAAAGACCAAAGCTCTGTATAGCCAATCATTAAATGCAAATACAAATGGAGGATTAATAAGTGAATAAACAAATGGACACAAAACAATTAACACTGCAAGCGCTATAACAATAGGTGTATAAATGCGCGCAAACTTACGAATAAACAATTCAGCCGGAGCCTTACGTTCGGAAGCATTCTGAACAAGTTCCAATATTCGGGCAAGTGCACTCTTATCAAAAGGTCTCGTTACCTCGAGCCGGATAACCTTATCGGTTACAATCATTCCGGCAAGTACTTCTTCACCTTTCCGAATATTACGAGGAACGCTTTCACCTGTTAATGCGGCTGTATTGAAGGCAGCCACTTCATTCTGCATAGTTCCATCCAATGGCACCCGTTCGCCTGCCTTTATTTCTATGATTTCACCGACTTTTATCTTTTTAGGGCTTTCAATAACAAGATTGCCTTCCCGGAGCACTAATGCTTTCTCGGGTCTTACATCCAATAAGGCTCCAATATTACGTTTGGCTTTATCTACCGCTTTATCCTGAAACAGTTCTCCTACTGTATAGAATAACATCACGGCTACTCCTTCCGGATATTCACCAATATAGAAAGCTCCCAAAGTAGCTATAATCATTAGAGTGAACTCGCTGAAATAGTCTTTTTCCCTGATACTTTCCCAGGCTTCTTTCATCACTGGAATTCCTACCGGAAGATAGGCCACGATATACCATATCAAGGCAACAGATCCTTCACGGAAGAATGCTAAATCGAGAGCATTCATAATTATCCCACCTGCCAGAAGCAGGAGAGAAAATATCACTTTCCCATATTCATGGAATACCGAAACCTTTGCATCAACCTTTTTTTCTGCTGCGCATGAATGAGCGCCACAACTACAATGTCCCATAACATTCATCATTTAGTTGACGCAAAGGTAACAAATGATTTATGCAACAAAGTTGCAAAATCGGTTTTAGCACCTTTCAATGTCAGCAATACCGCAACAGCCATTTCCAAACCGGCACGACTTCTATATCCAACCCATTCCCTGAAATTGTCCTTTCTTCATCCCAAGTAATGATAAAAGTCTTTTTTAAGCCAAAAACTTCCGACATTTTATATAAAGCCCTGACCTCCCGTTCCCGGGTAATCGGATCATCAATGCTATATGATACTTGTATAGCCATTCCTTCATCAGGAATATAAAAGTCCACCTCAATACCCTTATTATAAAAGAACACTCTATCTTCTTCTTTTCCATATCGCTCTATTAAATTTACAGCAACGATATTCTCCAATAGTTTAGTTTCGGCATTTATCAGAAAATTACCAAGCAACCCATTATCATAAAAATACCTTTTACAGCTAGACATACGTTCAGCTACTGAATCCGTAAAATTGGGGATGTTAAAAGTCAAATAAACATCATTCATATAAGTGAGATAATCTGCCAATGTATTACGGCTGATACCACTACCAGAAGATTTTACAATATGCAATAGTCGTGTCTGCGTGGTTGGCTGCATGACACTTTCAGCAAGCTTCTTTGCCAATAGCCGGATAGCGCCGCTATTGCGAATCTCGTTGCGTGCTATAATATCTCCCAGCAAAATCTTTTGATATAGCGAATTAATCCATTCCCGTTTATCTATCAAAGAGAACGTTTCGGCAAATCCACCGAAATGAAAATAGGTATTGAACTGCTTAATGACTTCCAACCGTTGTTCAGGTTCAAATTCCCAGTTTGTCTTCAAGCGAATCTGATGAAAAGTTAGATACTCTGCAAATGAAAAGGGAAATACTTCCCGTATGATATATCGTCCGCCTAAAGTAGTGGCAATATCCCTACTAAGCATTCGCGCATTACTTCCGGTAATGAAAACCCTATATTTAGAATCAGCCAGTCTACGAGCAAATTTTTCCCATCCGTCAATATTCTGAATCTCATCAAGGTATACCAAAGGCTTACGGTTATCATACATTTCAGCATAACACTCCAACAGAAGTCCTAGCTCCGAAGCCTCAATAGAAGAGATACGCTCATCCTCAAAATTAACATAAAGACAGTCTTCAAAAGTCACTTTACCCAATCTTACAAGATTCTGTATATCCTGATACATTTGATAAGACTTACCCGCACGACGAATACCAACCAGAACATAATTCGCCTGCTCCTCAAAATATATCGGTCTTTCAACCAGCTGAATCTTACTAATTTCTTGCTGACGCTCGGCTATAATTGCCTTTATTATTCGTTTTTCCATAAAATATGCTCTTTATATTGCACAAATATAGCAAAAACATGCTTAATATAGTAAGCAAGACTCTCTTTTCTTTCCAACCGTAGCTACTATTTTCTTTATTTGTCAACTGCTACTTATCCTTTACAGGACGAACCTTCCATCTGAATCGGTTTTAGAACATATACCCCAATGAGATCATCAGGTTTCTATTCTTCATTCCTAAATCTTTTGCCACTTCAACGAGTCCAAAATCATAACTGATGGCAACTTGATATTTCTTGCTGAACTCAACCCCTGCTTTCAATCCAAGACCGAAATCGAAGCGTTTCATACCATCGTCTCCAAATATATCTGCAGACTCGGAATTACCATCTAACCCGGCAATATCTGCGATACTACCATCCACCTTCGCTTTCATCTTCCCAAATAAACCAACAGCGACATAAGGACCTGCACTACCAAATAACGCAAAGTCATCATTCACAGCATATTTGTACCCAACACGTACAGGCACTTCTAAATAATACGGATTAAACGTCATGCTCGCAAGTGCTCCTCCGTCAATTTTAGCACCTTTCAATGTAAGCAATGCAGCAAAGTCCATATAGGCGCCACTACCATTCGCATCCTGCGACAATCCCAACTCTGCTTTAACACCTGCGTGAAAACCTATCCTGCTGTCAAAACCTGTAATGGTGTATTTACTAACATTCATACCTGCCATCACACCCCATTTCAGATTGTCTTGAGCATTGATACTCACCGCACTTATCGCTACTAAAGCGAATAATAATAAGACCTTTTTCATACGAATAAATAATTTAATTATTGTTTAGAAATTATGTGAGGCAAATATAATAATAATTCACGCAATTCTGCTGGATTTGAGAAGAAGATAATGCAAGCCTCCACAAATAACTAAAGATGGGAAGTAGTCCCAATATTACACGCAACAACTTATCCATCACAAATTCTTTATTTAGATGTGAGACTCATTTCATATATCCAAATATGATCGCATCTCCTTTTTTATCTTTCTAATAATAGCTGACTTCACTTTCACAGGTTTATCCACGATAAAACGTGCCAAACTATCAGCCTTTTCTTTATCTCCTTGCTCTTTATATATATAATGTAACCTATAAAGAGGAATAAACCGAACAGGACACATTAAAGCAGCCTTTTCTAAATGATTTCTGGCTTCTTCAAATCGTTCAATACTGATATATGCTTCGGCTTGCAGCAATTCCAAATCATAATCCGACCAATAGTGATAACAAATGGCAACCACTTTTAAACTTCTTTCCGGCTTTCCTGCAACACAAAGTTCAGCAGCATAGTTATATAAAAAGTAAGGTTCTCTACCTAAATCTGCTAACAAATTATCATAACGTGGAAGCATAGCTTGTGATTGTCCATTAAGAGAGAAACGAGAAATCTTTCTCCATTCCAATTCTACTACCGTTCTTTTAGTTACACCATAAAGCAATAGTAAACTTATCACTATAAGTATCATTGCTATTACTCGTCTCACCTTCAATCCGACTATATTCCAAATATCCATGTCTCCATAATTCTTGGCTATTAATACACCAACGCACCACACAACAACAATCTAGGTAAAAGGATATGAAAAAGGATAAGAGAACATAGAAAAAACAGCAACTGACAATAAGACCAACAAGGCAGTATACCCCTCTGGGGATGGGCGTCTTTTATAACAATAAAAAAGAAACACACACAGTATTATCAAAAGAATCCACCCCAACGCTCCAAATTGCACACCCACCGATAGGAACTCATTGAAGGGATGCTTTACATTATCCGCCAGCATAGCAAATTCACTATCCGGATACTTTCTGAAATAGTCTGCCTGATAATCCATATAATGCGCTTCAAATGCACCAATGCCATGTCCTATGATAGGCTTATCTTTTATCATTTCCCAAGTACATTCCCATATCAATAACCGCCCGTCAGCAGAGTCTTTCTTCCACTGATATACCGAAATAAAAAGAAAAGTTGTACTAAAAAGAAAGAGCATCATACACGAACAAAATTCGATGATAGCTTTTCTTCCACGAAGCTTTTTCACATTACAACAAATGAAATGAACAATAGCAACAATGACAATGCAGAGCAATCCTGCACGTGACTCCGACATCAAAATACCGACGACTATGATAAACATTGCAAACCAACTGTACCATCGCACTCTTTTACTGTTCATACCAAGTAAGAAATAGATTGTAAAAGGTAAGCCCCCACACAAACATCCAGCAAATCCCGCAGGATTATCAAAACTACCGGTCACTTTATATATGCCAGAAACAGAAGGTAAAATATTGCCAAACTGCAATACTCCATATCCAGCTTGCAAAGCACACAAAAAGACAATGATTGCATTCAAAGTACTAATTTTACAGAGACATTTCTTTTCCGTCAACAACATAACAGAAAATACGAGTCCCATTCCTCCTAATCCTGCGAATGCAAATAACCATTTAGAGAAGATTTGGTTTTCAACAAAAACAGAAGTATTCAAAAATATAGTACCTAGACACAATATGCTAAACAGAATCGGCATAAAATGTAACTTGTTTTTCTTCAATTTTCGTTTTTCTTCGGTAGCCCTTTTAAATATATATAACACCCTAATAATCCTAAGAAATTAGTTATCAGAATAATAAAAATCCAACAGAATTTTACTTTTACAGAGATTTTCCTTGTTATCAGAAGATTCCAACCTAGAATTAACGGAAGTAAAATATAAACCAGTAACAATAAAATTACAGGTATTATTTGAATATATTTTTCCATTTCTATAATGCTTTATTATTATGGATATAGTTATGTTTCTTATTCTATCAAAAATTATATCAGAACTATTTTAACATAAACTTTTTACTCTTTCATACTTAAATTTGAGTAAGGGGACTATTGCCCCCTTACTATGAACGATAATCATTCTATTTTTTTTTCATTAAAAAGCACAAGAGAGACAACACATTACACGATACCATTAAAAGGCTCCAAGCCAGCTTATATTTTCTTGACAAATGACCATCTCCCACTATCAATACAATACCTACTATCGGTACTATGACAAAAAATAAAATAAGAATCAGCAAAGATCCCATCCCCCACACTATCGGTATAGGGGACATCTGAACATCTAAAATCGGCAACATATTAATAATCATTTAGGGTTTATTTCTTCATCTTTAATTTGTTCACAATTCCAATCTTTATCTGGAATATGTAAATATATCTACTCAATCTCTCGCACGCAAAGTTGCTTGCTTTCCTAAAATCTCTCATCTTTCTTCTCTGACCTCACTTCCTTCCTTTTCTTATCCAATTCCTGCAAAATTACAGGTTTATGATCTTTAACATCACACAATCTGAACAGATTCTCTTGTGATCGTTCAACATTTACCCACTCTTGAGCTATTCCGGACTTTAATTCGTAGTCGATAAGTCCTTGTAAAACACTTTCCCGATTTGAATCAGTGATTAATCCATTTGCCTCTAGCACTTGCATCTGCTTAGCAACTTTTTCCTGTGCCTGCTTTGCACATTTACTCACAAATATTTTATTGATTCGTTCTACTGCCAGAAGAGGAACAATCAGCTTACATTCAAGCCCTCTTGCTGAAAATTTTTCCTTTTTCCTCTTTTTTTCAGCCTGCAATTGCTGGAATACATTATATTTTACCAATAAAGAATCCAGAATGTTATCATCTAAATTTAAGCCTAATTCATCTTTCTTTTGAATGACCTCTCGAATCATCGACCACGAAGGAAGTTTTTTATAAATATCTAACCTTTTGATCTCTTTTGGCTTTTGAAGTTCATACTGTATACAAGCTTCCTGATACCGACCTTTGTCTCCATAGTCTTTCCAATAGCCGAGATTAGCTTGCTGCCTCTTTTCAAACTGACATAAAGATTTATGTAACTTCACACTATCTATGGGATTTACAATCAAATTCGCTTTTCGTAGATCAGCGATCCACTTTCCTACAGTCTTGTCAGCTTTTCCCCCAGCCTCTATCTCATAATACGCAATATATTTAGTGTGACCAAGGATACTATCCGCCATACATTGTTCCATTGCTCGATAACCATCTCTGTTTTGGCAACTTTCTAAATAGCTACTCGTAACCAATAAAGCATTCACTTGCGCTGAAGTTAACCCCAAAGACTTATACTCTTGCACTACTCGTCGCAAACGGGAAGAGCTTCTTGGAAACATTTTCACCTTGTAATCATTGAATTCTAATGGTGAAATAATACCCTGTAATTCAGCTATAGATATGTGGTAGTAAGTTTTCAACGTATCAGACATTCCACTTTTTTGCAATGCTAACGTAGCCAAACTATCCTGCTCAACAAAATATTCACCCAATTTCATTTGATTTGCTTCGCAAACAGGGACAACTACGACTATTTCATGCACTCTTTGTACAATATGGGCAGGATATTCGTTTACGACAGATTTACTAACCTGACTCACTCCCGGAAGAGAAAACAATAATAGCCCTCCCATTACACATATATGATAAAAGTTTGTTTTCATGGTTTTCCAATTTTTACAAATAAAATCACTTATAAACAGCTATATGGTCTAAAAAATAGAGTTCAAATAAAGCTGTTAATCTTTTCCACTCACTTCTTCCAATGTACTCAATAATAGCCGAATATTTCCTCCAACAGTCACACCTCTAACAACCCTATTTTTATCAAGAATCACATTTGATGGATATACGAAAATATGAAGTATATCAGTGAATTCACCATCATAAGCAGGAACCACCGCAATATTCTCCCATTTTAAACGCAACTTTTTCATTAAGTTTCGTACCTCCTCGCAACTATCGGGAGTTAGTGCAACAAAAGCAACATTCGGATAATCCACAGCAAGTATATCCAAAACTATAAGTTCACGAATACAAGAGCTACAATACTTATCCCAAAAACATATAACAGTAATATCTTTTTCATTAATGCCAACTGGCTTTCCTTTAATATCAAAAAAAATAACTTGAGGAAGTAGTCTACCTATTAACGTCTCTAGTTTAGGGTATTTATAGACTAAATGAATCTCTGCCTTTCCATTATTTCCTTTAAACGAAATAATATATTTATGCGTTTTCAGAGAGTCAGAATGAGCCAGCCTTGATATGGCAAATCCCTCTGCATCATAATATAAAATTGTATCACCTTTTATGCAAACAGTATTCTCATCAATTTGATTCATCTCTTGAGCACAACAAACAAAAGGTAATAGAAATAACAAAAACAAAATATTAAATTTCATAGGACTAAGAACTTTGCATAAAGAGAGAGAATTGTTATACTCTCTCTCATTTTTTTAAATATAAAAGTATCAACCTTTACGTTTTTGTAACTCACAATAATCACGATCTCCTTTAGAACAAAAACATTTTACTCCACTTTCTGTTTTTCCGACTTCACAGTCCGGACATTTTTTCGAGTCTTTATTTTTACATGAATATATTGTCAAATCATCAACTTCATCTTCCATTCGAGTTTTAACTCTATTCAAACCTACATCATATTTCAAAGATATATTTGTCATTATCACATTACTAAAGTGCCCATCATACGTTTTATATTTAATTTCAGCTATAAAACCTCGATTGGTCTTATGATAAATAATATCATTAATCTCAATATCTTTATCTTCTTCATAAACTTCTTCTACAATTTCAGCTACCAATCCTGTTAAGGATTCAATATTTTCCGCTATTCTTTGTCCATTAGGTGCTATTAAACTGATCGAGCTTTTTGTTTCACCAATGGATTCGCATATTTTTTCATCGCAGCTCTCTAATGCAAAGAGCGACACCATTATTAAAATCAAATATTTAGTCATAGAATTCAATATTTAGTCACATACAATTCACAACCCTCAACTAATCCATTATCACAAGCACAACGCACTTGATTATTTTTTTTATCATCAACTACGCGACAAGAGCTGCATTTTTTATTATTCGCTTTTCTACAATTATAATACTCCAAACCTCCCCCTGAATTATCTTCTCTCCTTGTTTTAAACCTTCTGACCGAAGTATTTTCTGTCTTTTTCACTATAATATTACTCTCAATTTCATCATTTGTCCGATATTCAATATTAGCCACAAAACCAATGACAAGTGGATCATATTGAATACTTAGAATCTCAAAATCTTTATTTTCCTCATACCCCGATTCTATTATTGGAGACAGCATTTCTTTCAATGTTTCAATATCTTTAGCTAGATATTCACCACTTGGAGCCCGTAGATTCAGTTCCTTTTCATTTCCTACAATTTCATCTTTATATGAATTCATGTCATTACTACAACTAATTAATACTTGTATTGAAATGGCTAGGCAAGCATTTAATAAAAACATTTTTTTCTTCATTTTAATATTCACATTAATTTAACAACTATAGATTTAATTTCCCGTTCAAACAGCAAAAATCCATCTAATTTTTCAAGCCTCCTTTCCTTTAGATGGAGAAACATTTGTTACAATTTTTATTCTCGTTATAGGATAAATACCATTTGATTTTAATACTATTTCTCTCACTATCCTTCCAGCTTTATTAGCTGTAAATTCCAGCTTTATATTTTGAGACTTATGAGGAGGAATAATATATGTTTTTTCTTCAACAAGATTAATACATGAACAACTTAATTGAACTTCTTGAATTTTAAGAGAACTTTCTCCTGAGTTATTCACTTCTAATTCAAACCTCCTGGGAACATTTTTCTCGCAATTACTTAAAAGCACTTGTGATACACACTCCAATTTAGGCTCAGCTTTTGAATTATAATTGGGATCAACTAAACCTTTCGCTAATATCTGTAACTCAGGATAGATTTCCAAATCTAAATCATTATTAAATGACAATAATTGTTTAGCCAACAACTTCGCTTTTTCATATTCCCCATGATTTACAAAATTCATCATGCCTAAATACACTCCATAAGGGTAGTTAATAGAATCCAATAAAAGGCTTATTTGAGATTCTATATTCAAACCTTTCTCAGCTCTATATTTACATTGTAAAATATTATCCAAAACTGGAATAAGTTGTTCCTTCTTAAGAAAGAAATTATTATAATATGATAATTCGCTGCATCTAGTGCCAGTATCAACAACTTGCTTAATACATCTTAAACATTTACGAGAAGCTCCCGGTATAATATCTATTAAATTGCCAGAAGGAGCAAAAATACATGTAACAGGATCAGAATTAGAAAATAGCCATTGTTTATACCAATGACTCGAAGGTAACTCTAGGTTGACAATATTAAATACAGCTTGTATAGCATTATCTCTCAAACGCTCCAAATATATTCTAGAAGTAAGATTGGTTGTATCTAACAGTACTACACAAAAATTTTGACTCCGATCTATAGCTACTTGTTTAACAACATTAAAATCTTGATTGTATAACACCTCTTTTTGTTTTATATTACAACTGATCAAGTTGCATAATATAAGACCTAAAAAAAAGAAATAACAAAAATTCATCAGTTTCATATTAATATCATATTATAATCAGTATCGAAAACAATAAAATCATTCAACAGTCCCTTTAATTAAAAGCTCCTCATAATCATTTTCAGCATTAGATAGTATACTAATTTTCTTCCAAAAATATCCCATCATTTTTTTCGTATCCAATGTTACTTTAATATGACTTTTATCACCTTTCATTATCGGTTTCTTTACATAATCTACTTTAATACACCCACAAGATACATCTACCTTCTTTATCACTAGAGGCTTTTTTCCTTTATTAATCAAAACGAACAAAACATCTATAAATTCTGTTTCTTTGCTATTTATAGTTCCTACATCGATTTCATTCTCAATAAATACACACAAAGGAAGTTCCTCAATCACATCTAATTTTGATAGATTCTCATTCTTCTCCGTTGTTTTGCTATTTCCACAACTACATAAAGGCATGAGAAACATCAATACCACAATAAAACTACCACCAATATCTTTCACCATCTTGCATAATTATGAACGGACGTTCTTTTCCTACTGAATATTCAGGAATAAGGCGAAACAATACATTATCAGGAACATTCTCAAAAAAAAGGGAAGTTTCCCCCTCATCAGCAACTTGGACTCCCAACGATTTCCACCTTTGATCCCAGTAAAATAACTCATACTTTTTATTCGGACGAAAAATCAGATATCCGTCCTGCTGTTTGATTTCTACAGTTCTTTTATGGATAGTATCAGGTATCAATTGCAACTGATGATTATACCCATTCACCAAAGGATGTCCAGCTTGCTTCATTCTACCCTTTTCATAATAGACAGGAAGTATCACAATTCCTTTGGGCATATTAGAAAAAGTAACAGAACTGCCTTTAACTTCTCCCCACCATGCAGGACGCCACCTTCCCCAATTAAAGACATAAGCATAAGCAATTTCCTTTAAGGGAATATCAACAAACAAATCTATAGTTACATCCGATGTTTCCCACCATTCATCTGTAACGTCTACATAGTTAAGAGTACGCAGATGACAAAGAGGAATCTCTCTCCAGTCCATTTTCATTGCAATTACGTCTGGTTGTTTAGAATAAGTAGTACGCAAAACCTTGGCAGGTTCACGATTCAGATTGCGATTAATTACAGTAGCATTAGTCATATCCAATCTGATAGGTTTCATTTCATCATTGAAAACAGTATTCACGAAATGAGATCCCATAGAAGTAGCCCACCAAGGAATTACATCATAAGCTGCAGGTATACCTTGAGAACGTAAGCTAAAAACTTGTAATGCCGCAATATCTTCACACGCCCCCCTTTTACGAAACAATAATTGCAAAGCGGAAAGCCGGGAAAGCGGTTCATCTTCAATCAATGGTTTTCATCCATAGCTGGATGAGAACCACCTGTTATAATCCTTTCCGGCATATTCCAATATTCGTTCCAATGTTTTATTTTGCAAACTATCCGTCATCCATTGATATTTTGGACGATAGACAGAGCGCCATTCTTCTATCGGTTCAACTGTCACCCGATAAGGTAGAATATATTCACAAAAGTCTTTAAAAGGGATACTCTTAAATTTAGAGTTGCGCCAAGCATTAAAAGCCTGATTTATGTTATCAATCAAAAATTGTCCAGTAACATGTTCCATATCAGAAATTACAGTATCGCGGAAGACCAACTTTCCATAAAATGAACATATAGAATCAAGAGCAGACACAGCTGAAGCAATATCCGGATAATCAAATTCTCTAAACTCCACCTTTTTTCCTGTAGAATCTGTCAAATAGTAAGTCTCCGAATAATGAATATCCATATTCTTAATCAAGAAATAAGCAGCCTGCAACATCTGTTCATCTCCTTTCTCTGCAAAATAAATAAGAGCTTTCTCCAATTCCGAACGATTATTTCCGGCTTTAGTCAATATAACTTCCACATCATTCGGAAAATGTTTATCAGTTGGAATAGTCCAACTGATAAACCCAGAAGTAACAATTAATAATAATATATAAGAAGCGCTCCTTTTCATCGAACATTTTAATCAATTACAAAATCACCATATACGTATCCATCTTCTTCATTGGTTATTTCCACCCGATAGTCTCCCGTTGACAAATCCGCTAACGCAATCGAAACAATTTGTGGATTAGTAATAGAGTAGCTACTGGATTCTACCGCCTTCTCTGATTTAACATCTATAATAGAGATAACAACCTTATTCACAGCAGCCTTAAAATCCAGCAATAATAAGTCTGCATCGATACTTGCTTCTATAGGTATAACTGTTACTGATTTGGTATTAGTCGGGTATAAAGTTCCCTTCAAATTCAATTTCGTCTTTAAGACGTCTTGTTTTATAAAAAAATCAGACTTTGCTGAACCTAAGACTGAGGAAGTATTTATAAATACTCCCAAAATCAATATCAAAAACAGATTTGTACGTTTCATAATTTACATTTTCGTTTAGTTATTAAATTTTTCTTGTACAAAGCTAAGACGATATTTTCACAATATCCATCATTTACAGACAAAAACAGGCGACAGCACAAACAGCTGTAATTAAGAAAGTTAAATCACAAAACGGCTTATTCAAGTGACAAAACCGTAGAAAATATGCATATCAATACTTTTGAATAAAAGTATCAAAATCTTCAAAAGTTAGTTTATCATTCAAGAGGGTATGATTATCATTCAATTTTATAAAATCCCTTAATCTACTTTTACTTCTCATTACAGATTTCTTTTGGATATTTCCTAGTATTTCCGCAATCTCATCATTTGAAAAGCCCAAGCGTATCAAACAACACAAGCGTAAATCTTTCCAGTGCAAAAAAGGGAAGTCCTTGGAAAAACGTAAATGAAAAGAGGAAGAAACCATATCTGTAAAATGAAAAATAAATTCCCATTCTTTCGATGTATAAGAGGCAGCAGATTGTAAGTCTTGCCGTAGTTTTCTGTAAAACATAACAGCCTTCAAATCAGTATGCAAAGAAGAGTCAGGAATCTCTTCAATCTGACATATAACTTTTAAACGATTCATTTGTATCTCCATATCCTGCCGAGCCAGACGCTCTTTCTCTATCTGCTCTTTTTGTTTTTCATAATCATCAGAATGTTCTTTGTACAACTGAAGTTGAAATTCGGCCTGTTTCAATCGTTTATCAGATTCAGCAAACAGTTGATAATAGGTACGATACTGCTGTACGGATTTGATCAATTGCCGTTCTTTTCGTTTACGATATTGCTTATAGAAATAATAAAATGATCCAACAATAATCAAACAACAAACAAGGGAAGCAACCAATAAAATTACAGTAAACTGATATTCTGTCTTTTTCTTATAGTATAATACTTGTAACTTTTCATTCTGGTACTTTTGTTGCAGTTCCATTAATGTATTCCTAAATTCTTGCTGCTCTAAAGAATCATTATATTGTTCGTACAAATCATTATAATAAATTGCATCCTTATATAGCTTCTGCTCTTTTGCCAACAAATACAAGCTACTTAAAGCAGAGACTTTAGTCACAAGTTTCCCATTTCGCACTCCTCTCTCCATATAAAACTTAGCCATTGGATAATTTTTCATTTTCAGATAAACATCTCCTAAGGCTAAATCAGTATATGCACATTCTTCTATATCCACATTCTCCGATTGTAACCATTGTTCTACTCTCAACAACATATTTAGAGCCTGCGAATAATTGTCTTGCAACATAAACACCAATGACCATTCGCTCAACGTATGCATCTTTTGATGTATATTTCCAGAGGTTTGATATACTTTTTCATAATAATATCCGGCACTATCAAGCTGCTCTGTAAGCAGAAAGATCTGCGCTTGTCCTTTCCACTCTGTTAATATAGATACAGAATCATTCGCTTTCCGGAAAAAAGTTATAGCTCTCTTTCCATAAACCAACGCTTCATCATATATATCTTGTTGCATATTTATTGCCCTCAAATAACTATTTATTAACCCACACAATTTAGGTGAATTATAATATTCAGCCATATTCAATGCCTGCAAATACAAACAAGACGCTTCTTCGTATTCATCATTTTCATAATGTATTTTTCCCAAGTAAAAGAGAACTTGTGCCTTGCGATAACTATCTTCCTTTGTCCGATAATAATCCACTGCAAAAGAAAGTAAAGAATCTGAAACTAACGGAAGATTATTCTTATCCATAGCCTGCGTCATTAATAAAGCATAGTCCGCATACATTTCACTTCGCATTTTTGCAGGAGAAATTATCTGTCGTAACAAATAGAGTGCGCTATCTGGTTGCACTTCCATACAATGTTCTGCTTGCTTTAATAGGGTTATATTGTGCTCATCAGAATGACAAGAAGAAAATAATAATAGAGAGATTAAATATGGAATAAGCAGCCGTCGCATAATATTTTTATATATGATGCAAATTTCGCCATTCTAAACAAGAAAAGGGACTCAATTTCGTTCAAAAAGTTCCAAAATTTATGCAACAGAATAGTTTAGTTTCGGCATTTATCAGAAAATTACCAAGCAACCCGTTTTCATAAAAATATGCTTAATATATTAAGCAAGATTTCCTTTTCTTTCCAACCATAGCTAATATTCTCCATATAACCCATGCGGGCGAACTACAAAAAAGGTGTGCCGCATTGGCACACCTTTTTTCATTGATCAGTTATTAGCTTTTACTTATCCTTTACAGGACGAACCTTAAATCCGAAGCAACGATCATAGCCATTCAATTGACCGTAGTCAAAGCCCATTGTAGCAAGACTTTCGTCACACCAGCCGAGCTTCTCGCCGGCACCAAAGAGAAAACCTCCGTAACGTTTGTCTTTGTTACTGGAAGATTGTTGAATTTGCGCAGACAAATCACTTGTCCAATAATATAATCCCGAATAAGGCCACCAATTATCATCAAGCTCTTTTATAGTGGTACTTCCATCCGAATCAGTTTTTTCATTACTGCCATAATATCCGGTTTTAGGAAGTATGATAGTATTATTTGTGATTGTTGAAGTTACCATCCATGCATCCACATCCTCTACATAATAAGATTCACCTGTTTCATGATTATACCGGCGAACTTTCGTTTTACCCTGTACACACAATGTATTCGGGCCATTAAACAGGTCATCCATCTCGGCACTGGTCGGCATACGCCATCCATTGCCCCAACGCATTACAGCTACGTCATCTGCAGGTTCAAGACGTGTCTTTCCATCCTGCGATACTTTGCCTTCCGTCCACTGATATTTTGTCAATTTAAGTGTACCGGCAAAATAGCGGTAATCATTATAGTTATAGTAGTTCTTGCAAGATTTGTTAGCGTATGGATAGTAAGAAGCATCGTTCTTATAGGTCACACCATTATACGTAAATGAAGTATTCTCATCGTCTCCCGGATGGTCAATGGTTTTTCCTGTAAAAATCTCACCCCACGCATAGTAACCGTCGATGTTCTCCTCTGCCCAAATAATTTTACCCATATCTTTGCCCGGATGAGGATCTTCAGGCGTACTAGGTTTCACACACATCAACGGGTCGTGACTGCCAGCCAAAGCTTTAAGCTCTATTTCGGTCCATGTATGTCCTTCAGTGTTCTGTGGCCAAATCCATACTTCGAAAGTATTAATCACAGGTTCTTCGTCACCGCCCTGCTTATTACCCTCATAAAGGTTGTCAAGTCCACCGATAGTGATATCAAGATCACCGGAAACCGACAAGTTGCCATATTTATATTCGTTGATTTTATTGCCTTTATCATCAACACCATAGCAACCATCAAGATAAGTTCCATCTGTGGAACGGATGGCAAAGTCATCGGTCTTGCACACAAGGTCTTCTACACCTTTAAATGTCAGACGTAGTTTCTCACACTCGCTGGCGCATTCTTCATAAACATGTACTGATACTTTAATGTAGGGTACCGTGCCATTCGATTGAAATCCGGCTGCCACATCGTATTTGGCACAAAGTGTTTCCTCTTCGCCTACAGTCAAAGTTCCTCCACCACGCGTATTACTTTGATTGTTTCCAACACTCATATTGGTACCATTGCTGAAAACTGATGTGATTTTCGATACGGTAGGAAGTTCTTCTCCGTTGCCGGACGGTTGCTCACTAATAGAATCATTGGAACAGCTACTTACTATTAAAGCTCCCCAAATAAAAGAATAAAAACAGATTTTCTTCATCGCTATTTTGTTATTATGGATTGTTTGTTTGCCGACTATACACGTTTATTTTTCGACCCGTATATATTTTTTCAAAAATACACATTTTATACAACTTTCAAACTATTTACATCAACTTTTAATATCGTTTTTAACACTAATTATCAGTAACAGGTGCTTAGCCCGGACTAATTCCTAATTGTCTACCCATTACGTCTTTTTTCTATTCTTCTCATGGTATTTATAGATAGGGCAGAAGGAGGTTACATATAAATTGATGATTCTTATTGTCAACTAAAGTTTCCTCTATATAGTATAGTGATTATCAATCATTTATATGCTGACAATAAGCCATGACAATAGGCTGACAATAAAATATCAGAACTTTTATTGTCAGCCTATTCTTTGTAGCAATGCCATCCACATAGAAAACAGCTTTATAAAATGAATACGCCCCTATTAAATGAATGTTATATAGCCGGTATCTTTCACTTACCAAGCAGGTATTGTTCCATTAAAGTATCGGTATCGTTAACTCCCCACGGCCGTGACGAGATCTTTCCACGGCCGTGGTAGGAATTCGTCACGGCCGTGGAGAACTAAAGATACCGGTGCTTTAGTGGGACAATACTGATACCCTAGAGGAACTATATTGGCGTGTTAGCGGAACTATATAGGTATATTAATGAAAAGATATCACTTTGGAAAGCTATTAGAAAAATGCGGTATTATTTCGGAATATTCCCATAAAGTTATTGTTTATCAAGTTATTAAAGATATCATAAGAGATAAAAATAAGGCTGACAGTAAAAGTAGATATATTTTATTGTCAGCCTATTATCAGCATCTATTGTCAGGTTATATAGTATTGATATTCATATACTTAAATATCATCCTGACAGTTTGACAATTAAATAGGTACAAATCAATAGAAGTAATCATAAAGTTTTAATAGGGAAGGGCAAAGAATTTATAAAAAGAAAGAAAAAGTTTGCCGTTCTCTTAAGAATAAATATCTTTGTAACCGTGGTTACAGTAACCACAGTTACTAATACAATTCACTGACTATGAGGTTTTATAATAGAGAAGAAGAACTAAAAGAGCTAAAACGAATTCAGAAATTGGCATTTGAGGAAAGTTCAAGAATGACAGTCGTTACCGGCCGCCGTAGAATTGGGAAGACAAGCCTCATCATGAAAGCTGTTGAACAGACTCCCACTGTCTACCTATTTATAGGACGTAAAAATGAGGCAACCTTGTGCGAAGAATTCATCCCACTTATCGCACAAGCCCTGCAAATCTTTGTTCCGACAGAAATCAGAAGTTTCCGAAACTTATTCCAATACCTAATGCAGCTTTCGACTCAACGGACTTTCAATCTGGTTATTGATGAATTTCAGGAATTCTATACTATCAATGAATCCATATTCAGCGATATGCAAAATATTTGGGACCAATACCGTAAGTCCTCACACATGAATTTGATCGTCAGTGGTTCCATTTATTCTCTGATGCAGAGAATTTTCCAAGACAATAAAGAGCCGCTCTTCGGAAGAGCTGATAACATAATCAAGCTGTCAGCATTCAATCTCTCTGTCCTGAAAGAAATCATGTGTGAATATGCCCCGACACATTCGAATGATGATCTTTTAGCACTTTATACTTTTACTGGCGGGGGGCCTAAATACGTAGAACTTTTTTGTGACAACCATACGCTCCACGTGGAAAGCATGATCCATTTTATGGCTCGTGATAATTCTCCCTTTACCGAAGAAGGAAAAAATCTGTTGATAGAAGAATTTGGGAAAAATTACGGGACCTACTTTTCTATTTTAAGTGCAATTGCTGGAGGTAGAAATACACAAGCAGAAATTGAGGCAACACTAGGAGAAAAAAGCGTAGGCGGCTATCTGAAACGTTTGATAGACGATTATAATATTATCATACGCCAACGTCCCATTTTAGCTAAAGAAAGCTCAACAACTGTCCGATATGAAATATGCGATAATTTTATTAGGTTTTGGTTCAATTACTTCGATCGTAACCGTTCATTGATAGAAATTAAAAACTTTGTAGGGCTGCGTAATATCATAGAAGCAGATTATCCAACCTATAGCGGAAAGATATTAGAACTTTACTTCAAACAGAAATTCGCTGAAAGTTATCAATTCCGTGCTATCGGGTCATGGTGGGAAACCAAAGGGAATCAAAACGAGATAGACATTGTTGCACTCTGTCTTGAAAAAAACAAAGCAGTAGTTGCTGAAGTAAAACGCCAACGTAAAAACTTTAAGCCGGAGTTGCTGGAACAGAAAGTTGAACATTTGAAGAAAAAGCTATTGCCTCGTTATACCATTGAAACAATGTGTTTGTCGTTGGAAGATATGTAGTACTTAGTCAGGCACGGATTACAGGTTTTCTATGAGCTTAGTACCCCATCACCTGTATTCCGTGCCCAATATAATATCATTGTTGGTTTTCTTCCCGGTCTGTCCGGATAAACTCCAGAAGTCGTTCTACCGCTTCTTCTTCAGGAATATTTTTCTCTACGCACACCTTGCCTTTATAGAGACTGATTTTCCCCCGTCCTGCTCCTACATAGCCGTAGTCTGCATCTGCCATCTCACCGGGACCATTCACGATACACCCCATGATGCCGATCTTCAGCCCTTTCAAATGTGAAGTGGCTGCCTTGATACGGGCAATAGTCTTTTCCAAGTCGTAAAGTGTACGGCCGCAACCGGGACAAGAAATGTACTCTGTCTTAGAGGTACGGGTACGTCCAGCCTGCAAGATTCCGAAAGCAGTAGCATCAACGACGGCATGGCTCAAACTGCCCTGATTGAACAGGAAGATGCCATCACAAAGACCGTCAAAAATCAAGGCTCCCATATCGGCTGCGGACTTTATCTGCAAATTCTCCGCATCATCTTCCGAATAATGTTGGAAGAAGACAACCGGATTTTGTAAACCTTCCGTCATTAGTTGATGTACCAGTGCACGGTGCTCACCCAAACGATTCGGATGATTGCTTTGAGAAATGATTACCACTTCCGGATGGTGCTTCAGACAGGCTATCACTTCGTCCGTTTGTGCCATGTAGGGCATAAACAGGAATTTAAGCTCTGCATTGCATTCTCCCATTAAAGGCAGCTGTATATGATTGAATGCAGGCCAGGTTCCGTCTTCTCCCTGCCATACATCCGCATCAAGAATATATTCCACGCCTTCTTCCCGTTGCTCGGGCAAGGTTCTTCCGGCATAAATATAGTCCGGAGTGAATTGCGGATTTACTTCCGGCTTTCCGTCCATGCGGTCGGCAATGACTACGGGCACATGTTCGCCGCCAATGTTACGGACCGCTTTTGTCTTACGGCGTTCAGGGGACAGATAGTTGAATTCAGGTGCCTCCAAGCCCGGAATATAGGGATGATTCTGCCTCAACAGAACATAATCCACCAATTTACGGGCTACCGGGATTTCAGCTTCGGGTGCTTCACTTAAAGATACACGGATGGTATCTCCCAACCCGTCGCTCAACAATGCGCCGATGCCGAGAGCAGACTTGATACGTCCGTCCTCTCCATCTCCGGCTTCTGTCACTCCGAGGTGTAGCGGGAAAGTCATCCCCTCTTTTTCCATGACGTCCACCAACAGGCGGACAGTTTTCACCATTACCACTGTATTGGAGGCTTTGATGGAAATCACTACATCTGTAAAGTCCTCCGCTACACAGATACGAAGGAATTCCATACAGGATTCCACCATTCCTTCGGGAGTATCGCCATAACGGGACATGATACGATCGGACAGAGAGCCATGATTTACTCCAATCCGGATAGCCGTGTGATTCTCTTTACAGATATTCAGGAACGGGACAAACCGGTCATGGATTTTCTGTATTTCCTGCGCATACTCCTCGTCTGTATATTCCAGTTTCTTAAAAGTACGAGCAGCATCTACATAATTTCCCGGATTGATTCGCACCTTTTCTGCGTATTGAGCAGCCACGTCTGCCACTTTCGGATTGAAATGCACATCAGCAACCAACGGAACCATATATCCCTGGCTACGCAGTCCGATATTAATGTTCATCAAGTTTTCGGCTTCTTTGATGCCCTGGGTTGTGAGGCGGACATACTCTCCACCTGCATCAACAATACGTTTCGCCTGTTCCACACAAGCCTGTGTATCCTGCGTAGACGTGTTTGTCATCGACTGGACACGAATAGAATTGGGGCCGCCCAACGGCACAGCCCCAATATTTACTTCTGTGGTTTCTCTTCGAAAATAATTGAATAGATCCATTAGTTCGTTTTATATTCAAACTTCACTTCTTTCAGTTCTTCGTTTGCTTTTACGATTTTCTTTTTCAGTCCTTCCTTGTAAGCAGCAAAAGCTTCTGCCAGTTTCTCATCGCTCAATGCCAGCATCTGGATGGCAAGGATAGCGGCATTCATCGCTCCGTTGATGGCAACCGTTGCTACAGGAATGCCCGGAGGCATCTGAATGATAGAATAAAGTGCGTCCACACCATCGAGCACGGAACCTTTTACAGGTACTCCGATTACCGGCAATGTAGTGTTAGCCGCAATTACACCGGGAAGGGCGGCAGCCATTCCGGCAGCAGCGATAATTACTTTAATGCCACGGTTGCGGGCATTCTTCGCAAACTCTTCCACAGCTTCGGGCGTGCGGTGAGCAGAAAGAGCGTTCATTTCGAACGGTACATGCATATCATTCAGTAGCTGTGCAGCCTTCTCCATAACAGGAAGGTCGGACGTGCTGCCCATGATAATACTTACAATTGGAGTCATAGAATAAAAATTAAAAGCCTCTTCACAGCCCTTTCACGAAGAGAGGGGGTTCAGCTACATTCAACTTATATTAGTTATATTTCTGTTTGCACTATCCGTTTACCACGGCTTTATACGCTTCGGCATCCAGTAGATCTTCCACCGCTTTTACATCCGCCGGCTTCACTTTAATCAACCAACCTTCGCCATAGGGATCTTTATTAACCAGTTCCGGGTTTTCTTCCAATGCTTCATTTTGTTCGAGCACCTCACCTGCTATCGGCAGGAAAAGATCGGAAATAGTTTTCACTACTTCAATCGTTCCGAAAGTTTCACCGGCTTCCAACGTTTCACCAACAGTCGGGATATCTACGAACACAATATCGCCCAATTGTTCCTGTGCATAATCGGTGATACCAACGTATGCAATGTCTCCTTCAACGCGAATCCATTCGTGTTCGTTCGTGTACTTCAAATTCTGTGGAAAGTTCATAATGATTAGTTTTTAGGATTTATACTGTTTTAAAATAAAAATACTCGAAATAAGATGTTACTCACCGGATGAAGTACCAAAAGGGCACATATCAGACCGACAGCAAAACCGGAAAGCACTTCACCCAGCGTGTGATGTCCCAGAACAATGCGTGCAGAGCCCAATATACCGGCAATCAAAATAAACAGGCATAGCCATCCGACCGGATTGTAACCGAACAAGGCACTGAAAGAAATCAAGCCTCCGATCACCCCGCCCATTCCTGCCATGTGTTCGCTCAACTTCCATTTCAGGTTTACTGCAATGCAAATGATAGACACTACCAGGGAAGCAAGAATGATACCAGTCATATACCACGGGATATTCAACCTACGCATCATCAGCAGGCAGAACACATACGAGATGATGGTCAGCAGAATAGGTACATAACGCTTCTTACGTTCACTCAACTCCTGACGGGCAAACCCATTGATTTTACGAAACAAGAAAATTGTAATAGTAGGTGTCAGTATGGTGAAGCAGTAAACGATTCCCAACACTATCAACTTATATTGTATCGGCATGATACGAAGATAAGAAAACAGGAATAACACCAGAAACGATAAAAACGGAATAGAAAATGGAGTAAAGACCATCGAAGTGACTCTCGCCACCTGCAACATCGTCTTATCCGCTATGATATGTTCTCTCTCTCTGTCCACTCTTCTTTGATTACTAGTTACTAATTACAAATTACAATTCTCATTCTTCATTGTTAATTATCCATTATTTTCGCAGTCTCGCCACGGGGATATTCAGTTGTTGACGGTATTTGGCTACTGTCCTGCGGGCAATGGGATAACCTTTCTCCTTTAATATATCCGCCAATTCATCATCGGTCAGGGGTTTCTTCTTGTCCTCGCCTTCAATACACTCTTTCAGGATTTTACGAATCTCACGGACAGACATCTCTTCGCCATCTTCTGTGGTATATCCGTCGCTGAAAAAGTATTTGAGCGGATAGATACCGTAATTCGTCTGTACATATTTACTGTTACTCACACGGGAGATTGTCGAAATATCCAATCCCGTACGTTCCGCCACGTCTTTCAGAATCATCGGTTTCAATAGCGATTCATCTCCTTCCAAGAAGAAAGGACGTTGCAGGTCGATAATCGCCTGCATGGTAACCATCAAGGTATTCTGACGCTGACGGACAGCATCGATAAATCCTTGTGCCGCATCCATTTTCTGTTTCAGAAACATCATCGCTTCTTTAGATTCCTTAGACTGGTTAGCCCTGTTTTTTGTATGCTCCTCCACCATTTCCGTGAAGTCACGACTCATACGGAGTTCGGGAACATTGCGGTTATTGAGACTTACATTGATGGTTCCGTCATCATACGTTTCCACAATAAAGTCAGGAACTATTTGTTGGAGATTTCTGCCAATTGCTTCTCCTAAAGAAGCACCCGGACGTGGATTCAGTTTGGTTATTTCAGTAATGGTTTCCTGGAAAGTCTCTTCATCAATATCCAGTTTCTTTATAATCTTCTCCCAATGTTTACGGGTGAATTCTTCGTAACATTCTCTGATAATCCTTTCTTCCAGATTCAAGATAGGACTGGGAGTTTTCTCTTCTTCTTTTTTCCGGCGAATCTGTATCAACAGACATTCCTGAAGACTACGCGCACCGATACCTGCCGGATCGAAGTCCTGCAAGATGTTCAATGCTTCTTCCAGTTCTTCTTCGGTCGATTCGATACCGGCATAAATCGCCAGTTCGTCGCAGATACTTTCCAAAGATTTGCGAAGCAATCCGTCATCATCCAATGAACCGATCAGGTATTCCACCAAGTCACACTGGTGCTCTGTCAGGTTGCGTTCACGCAACTGTTCTTTCAGGATTTCATAAAAAGAGGTGGAGTCGGAAAATGGAATATCCTCCGCTTGTTCATCTTTCGAACGGTTGTTCTCTTGCAATTTATAATCGGGAATATCGTCTTCTGTCAGATAGTCACTCAAAGAATCATAGTCATTGGCATCGCTATCCATGCCATCCTCTGCATTCTCGGTATCGGAATATTCATTATCCGTAGCATTCTCTTCTTTACCTTCTTCAAGTGCCGGATTTTCAAGCAGTTCAGCATGGATACGGTCTTCCAACTCTACTGCGGGAAGCTCCAACAGTTTCACGACCAGAATCTGCTGGGGCGAGAGCGTCTGTACCTGCTGTTGCGCCTGAGATTGTATTTGACGGGAACCTTGTGCCATATTCGTTTTTGCTTTCTACTGTTTCGCGCTACAAAAGTAACTTTTTAACGAGAGATTACACAGATTAGGGAGATAATTTTTAATCCTATAACACAAAATTCGTTATCTTTGTTGCACGAACTTAAAAACTAGGACAAATATGTTTGCCAAAGAAACGTATATGCAGCGGAGAGCCCTGCTAAAAAAGAACTTAGGCTCCGGAGTGTTGTTATTTCTCGGAAATGACGAGTGCGGACTGAATTACGAAGATAACACATTCCGTTATCGTCAGGATTCCACTTTCCTTTATTATTTCGGACTTTCATGTGCCGGACTTTCGGCTATTATCGATATAGATGAAGACAAAGAAATTATCTTTGGTGATGAGTTGTCTATCGACGCAATCGTATGGATGGGATCACAGCCGACGTTGCACGAAAAATGCGAACGTGTAGGCGTAAAAAATCTGATGCCGTCTGCTGATATTGTAAGCTACCTCCATCAGTGTGTACAGAAAGGGAAAGCAATTCACTATCTGCCTCCTTACCGCCCTGAACATAAACTGAAACTGATGGACTGGCTGGGTATTCCTCCCGCACATCAGGAAGGTTCTGTTCCATTCATCCGTGCCGTGATCGCTCAACGCAACTATAAATCTGCAGAAGAAATCGTAGAAATAGAAAAGGCTTGCGATGTAACTGCCGATATGCATATTACAGCTATGAAAGTACTTCGTCCGGGTATGTACGAATATGAAGTGGTAGCTGAAATGAACCGGGTGGCCGAATCTAATAACTGCCAGCTATCATTCGCTACAATTGCCACTATCAACGGGCAGACTCTGCACAATCATTATCACGGAAATAAAGTGAAGCCGGGTGATTTGTTCTTAATCGATGCCGGTGCAGAAGTAGAGTCAGGTTATGCGGGTGATATGTCGTCTACCATTCCTGCCGATAAGAAGTTCACCACCCGTCAGCGTGAAGTATACGAGATTCAGAACGCCATGCATCTGGAATCCGTAAAGGCTCTCCGTCCGGGTATTCCTTATATGGACGTATACGAACTGTCAGCCCGCGTCATGGTGGACGGTATGAAGACGCTCGGATTGATGAAAGGAAATACCGAGGATGCTGTACGCGAAGGTGCCCATGCGTTGTTCTATCCGCACGGACTAGGTCACATGATGGGATTGGATGTACATGATATGGAGAATCTGGGAGAGATATGGGTAGGTTACAACGGTCAACCGAAGAGCACACAGTTCGGTCGCAAATCGCAACGCCTCGCTATTCCATTGGAACCGGGTTTTGTACACACGGTAGAACCGGGTATTTATTTTATTCCGGAACTGATCGACATGTGGAAAGCAGAAAAGAAATTTACCGATTTTATCAACTACGAGATAGTGGAGACTTATAAGGACTTCGGTGGTATCCGCAATGAGGAAGATTATCTGATTACAGAAACCGGTGCCCGCCGATTAGGCAAGAAGATTCCTTTGACACCGGAAGAGGTGGAAGCTTTAAGATAAAAAGCCTCATCAAAATAAAAGAAGAACCTTTCTTCTATTCAAAATCAATGAGGTTGTGTCAAAACGTTGGCACAACCTCTTTTATATTTTACAGTTCTGCTATATTTTCTTTTGGCTATGCTGCTTTTTCCTCATGCATTTGGCAACAAGTTGCTATATTCCAATTATATCGGGTTATAAATAGTCCCATAAACATATATTTGGCAACTGTAATGAGCCCCTTTCCTTCTTTTATCAGTTTAGCACACATTTTTTTGATATTAAAGGCTATAGCAAAGAAAGCAAAGTCCATTGTAACCTTGTCTTCTCCCACATGCCGGAATCTTCTGTATGCCATGTTGTATTTCATTTGTCCAAACACAGCCTCTGGTTCTATACACCTCCTGCCTCTATGCTTGATACCTTC
>CDTY01035293.1_pt1 | contig 38859 bp, 35 predicted proteins | sample 557731 | NCBI WGS metagenome assembly CDTY01 (sample SAMEA3182101, study PRJEB8094) | gut metagenome | biome: human; feature: gut; material: Stool; isolation source: human stool | place: Canada | collected 2013-02-12
AAGATCATCACCTTCGGCCCCCGTCCCCAGGACTTCTTCGCCTGCAACGCCCCCATCAAGGGCCTCTATGAGCTGGGCGTCGAGGTGGAGGAGAACTCTGAGCTTGACCTGCTGGTGGCCTACAAGGCTCACGCCGGCGACAAGCGCATCCCCGAAGTGGCCGCCGATATGCAAAAGGAAATGGGCGGAACGGTCTATCCCGACCTGGTGGAGCGGATGGCTCAGTTCGAGCTGACCCTGCTGGATTGGGCCGAGGCCCACAAGGGCGCCCGGCAGTATGTGGCCTTCGCCGACAAGTGCTGGCCCGCCTTCCCCGAGCAGTTCGGCTTTGAGCCCTGCTATGTGAACTCCCGCCTGGCCTCCCGGGGCATCCCCGTGGCCTGCGAGGTGGACATCTACGGTGCCCTCAGCGAGTACATCGGCGCCTGCATCACCGGCGACGCCATCACCCTGCTGGATATCAACAACTCCGTGCCTCAGTACCTCTATGACGAGGACATTGCCGGCAAGTTTGACTACAAGCTCACCGACACCTTCATGGGCTTCCACTGCGGCAATACCCCCAGCTGCAAGATGTGCGGCGGCTGCGCGGTGAAGTATCAGCTGATCCAGAACCGCCTGCTGGAAAACGGCGGCACCCCCGACTTCACCCGTGGCACGCTGGAGGGCGACATTGCCCCCGGCGCCATCACCTTCTATCGCCTCCAGTGCGACAGTGAGGGCAACCTGCGCTCCTACATTGCCCAGGGCGAGGTGCTGCCTGTGGCCACCCGCTCCTTCGGCGGCATCGGCGTGTTCGCCATTCCCGAGATGGGCCGGTTCTACCGCCACGTGCTGGTGCAGAAGCGCTATCCCCACCACGGCGCCGTGGCCTTCGCCCACTGCGGCAAGGCTCTGTTCGAGGTGCTCAAGTACTTCGGCGTGGCGGACATCGCCTATAACCATCCCAAGTCCCTGCCCTATCCCACGGAGAACCCCTTCGCCTAAGCCCTATGGCAGGCCTGGAGGAAGTCCGCCGGGTGTATGAGACGTACCTGGGCCGGATGGAGGAGCTGCAGCGCAAGCGAAAGCCCGCCGAGGGCCTCTTCGGCGTAGGAGGAGGCCCGGCCACCGACCCCTGTCAGGAGGAATTCTCCCGGCAGCTGGAGGCGGTGCTGAAGGCCCTGGAGCGTACGGCGCTCTCCTCTGGGGAGGCCCGGCAGGTGCTGGAGTACCTCTACCGCTCTCCCATGCCCTACCGGCAGGCGGACCAGACGGTGTACTGGATGCTTACGGCAGTCCATGGCCTGAGCCTGGACCTCATCTCCCGCCTGACGCCGGAGGATGCCGGCGGGCTGTGGGAGGGCTACCGACAGAACTATCCCCGGTGGGAGCGGCTGCCGGCCCAGAAGAAGGTGCTCGCCGCCCTGAACGCCCGGCGCAAGGGCTGAAAAAAGGAAAAGGGCCCGTCGCAAAACAGAATTCCCTGAAAATTACATCATCTAAAAAAGTATCCCGGATTGCCAAAACGGCGATCCGGGATACTTTTTTAACTGCTGTATTTAGCCACAGACGCTTTTGCGTTCTATAACGGCCTTGTCCCCGTGCAGGTGTCCAGCGGACGCCTTTGGGCGTGCGCCGGAGGCGGGAGCCGATGGGCCTTGAGCGGAGAAAGAAGCCGCGGCCAAGGAAAAAGGATCGCCCCTCCGGCCGGGGGGACCGGAGGGGCACAGGAGGAAGAGGGAACACCTGGGGATCAGGCGTTCTCCTCCAGAGGAAGCAGGTTTTTCTCGCTCTCGGGGTCAAAGAGGTGAATGAGGTCGCTGCGGAAGGTGAAGTGGACGGGGGTGCCGAAGGGGATGCCGGCCTTGCTCTCCTTGGGCAGAACGGTGGTGGGCACACGCAGCACCACGTCCTTCTCGCCTACGGTGACGTGGAGGTGGATCTCGCTGCCCATCATCTCGCTGACGTCCACCTTGCCGGTAAGGCAGGCGGGGCCCGCCTCGGCGGAGAAGGCGATGTGCTCGGGGCGGATGCCCAGGGTCACCTTGCCGGGGGCCACGTTCCGGGCGGTGAGCTGCTCCTGGATCTCCTGGGCCAGAGGCATCACCGCGTCCATGCAGTGGATGGAGTAGGTCTCCCCCTCCTTCACCAGCTCACCGTCGAAGAAGTTCATCTGGGGCGTGCCGATGAAGCCGGCTACGAAGATGTTGGCGGGGTGGTCAAAGACCTGCTGGGGGGTGCCGATCTGCTGGATGAAGCCGTCCTTCATGATGACGATCCGGTCGCCCAGGGTCATGGCTTCGGTCTGGTCGTGGGTGACGTAGATGAAGGTGGTGTCGATGCGCTGGCGCAGCTTGATGATCTCCGCCCGCATCTGGTTGCGCAGCTTGGCGTCCAGGTTGCTCAGGGGCTCATCCATGAGGAACACCTGGGGATTGCGGACGATGGCCCGGCCAATGGCCACACGCTGGCGCTGGCCGCCGGACAGGGCCTTGGGCTTGCGCTCCAGGTACTGAGTGATGTCCAGAATGTCCGCGGCCTCCCGCACCTTCTTGTCGATCTCCTCGGCGGGGGTCTTGCGCAGCTTCAGGGCGAAGGCCATGTTCTCATACACGGTCATGTGGGGATAGAGGGCATAGTTCTGGAACACCATGGCGATGTCCCGGTCCTTGGGCTCCACGTCGTTCATGCGCTTGCCGTTGATGAGCAGGTCGCCCTCGGAGATCTCCTCCAGGCCGGCCACCATCCGCAGCGTGGTGGACTTGCCGCAGCCGGAGGGGCCTACCAGCACGATAAACTCCTTGTCCGCGATCTCCAGATTGAAGTCGTGGACCGCAGTGACCTTGTTGTCGTAGATCTTCTTGATGCCTTTGAGAGAAACAGTTGCCATAGTCAGGGGCCGCAGGGACAGAGCCTCCGCTTGCTGTCCCCTCGCCGCCGGGAGAGCGAAACTCCCGGGGCTTTACGACAGGTCTCCACACTGCCGCACCGCCGGCCCGGCGGATTTTTCCTCCTTTTTGACGGCTGCCGTCCGCTATGGGAATGGAGTAGCGGTCCGGCGCCCGGAAATGAGCGGGGAAAGGGAAAGTGCACTCAGCGCTCCACAGGCGTGCCGTGGAACAAAACGGTCTTGATCTCCAGAGTCTCCCGGTCCAGCAGCACCACATTGGCGGCCTTGCCCGGGTCCAGGGTGCCAAACCGGTCCTGGATGCCCAGGGAGCAGGCGGGGTTGTAGGCGGCGGCCCGGACGGCGTCCGCCAGAGGGATGCCGAAGGCGGTGGCCTGCTTCACGCAGCCCATCAGGTCGGTGACAGAGCCGGCCAGGGTGTTTTCATCGAAGGCCATCACCGCCCGGTTGCCCCGGACGATGATCTCCTGTCCGCCGAAGGGATAGCGGCCGTCGGGCATGCCCGTGGCCCGCAGGGAGTCGGAGATCAGCACCACGCGCTCGGCCCCGAAGAGGGCGAAGGTGGCCCGGACCACACTGGGGTGGATGTGAATGCCGTCGCAGATCAGCTCCACCTGGGTGGCGGGATGGTCAAAGGCGGCGCCGATGACCCCGGGGGCCCGATGGGTGAAGGGGGGCATGGCGTTGAAGAGGTGGGTGCAGTGGTTGGCGCCGGCGTCCATGGCGGCGCAGGCGGTGTCGTAGTCCGCCTCGGTGTGGCCCAGGGACACGGTGATGCCGTCGGCCACGGCGCCCCGGATGAACTCCATGGCGCCGGGCCGCTCTGCGGCCACGGTCACCAGCCGCACCAGCCCGTTGGCCGCCTTTTGCAGGCGGCGGAGCATGGCGAGGTCCGGGTCGTGGAGGTAGGCGCCGTTCTGGGCGCCCTTTTTGGCCATGCACAGGAAGGGACCCTCCAGGTGCAGGCCCACCAGCTCCGCGCCGGACTTGGCAGAAGCGGCGTGGGAAGCGGCGTTTTCGCAGATCTTCATCAGCTGGTCCTCCCCCAGGGTCATGCCCGCGGGGCAGATCTGGGTGATGCCGCGGCTGAGCTCATAGTCGGCCATTTTCTGAAGGCCCTGGGGGGTGGCGTCGCTGAAGTCCTCCCCCAGGCAGCCGTGGAAGTGCAGGTCCGTCAATCCGGGGATGGCGTAGCAGCCGGAGGCGTCCAGCACCTTTCCGTCGCCGCTGGCGGCGGAGAGGACGGCACCGTCGGTGCACACGTCCCGGTCCACGAAGCCCTCACGCAGGTCAAAGACCTTTGCGCCGGTTATCCGCATACAGACACCCCGGCTTCCACCAGCTTGTGCAGCGCGGCCTTGTCGCCCACCAGGACCACGTCGGGGTGGAGCTGGAGGATGGAGGCGGGGCACTTGGGATCGATGGGGCCGCAGAAGGCGTCATAGATGGCCTGGGCCTTGTCCTCGCCGCTGACCACCATCAGGATGCGCCGGGCGGCCATGATGCAGCCGATGCCCATGGTCATGGCCTGACGGGGCACGTCGTCGGCGCTGGCGAAGAAGCGGGAGTTGGCCTCGATGGTCCGCTCGGTCAGGTCCACCACATGGGTGGGGGCCACGAAGGCGGAGCCGGGCTCGTTGAAGCCGATGTGGCCGTTGTGGCCGATACCCAGCAGCTGGAGATCGGCATAGCCCAGAGAGCGGATCAGCTCGTCATAGCGCTTGCACTCAGCGTCGGCGTCGGCGGCCATGCCGTTGGGCACATGGGTGTTCTCCCGCAGGATGTCCAGGTGATCGAAGAAGTTCACCTGCATAAAGTAGCGGTAGCTCTGGTCATGGGTGGGCTCCAGGCCCTTGTACTCGTCCAGGTTGACGGTACGGACCTCCCGGAAGCTCAGCTGACCCTCCTGGTTCCACTGAGAGAGCTGGCGGTAGGCGCCCACAGGGGTGGAGCCGGTGGCCAGGCCCAGCACACACTCGGGCTTGCGGACCACCTCGGCGGCCATGATGCGGGCGGCCCGGAGGCTCATGGCCTCGTAGTCCGCTTCCTGATAGATTCTCATGACGATATTCCTCCTAAAAACAGCTTAGCAGTATTTGGCGATGGCCGCGTCGATCTGGGCGGCCGCCTGGTCCACGATGGCCAGGTCGCTTTCGATCAGGGCGGGCAGAGGCTTGCGCACGGAGCCACAGTCCACGCCCCGCTTGGCCAGGATGGCCTTGAGCACGGCGTAGAGGTTGCCGTGGGCGGCGCACATGGCGTAGATGATGCGGCAGATCTCATTCTGCACCGCGGCGGCCTCGTCCACCTTGCCGGCGTGATAGTCGTCATAGACCTTCTGGAACAGCTCGGGCATCACGGCGTAGGTGCCGCCGATGCCGCCGGTGGCGCCCATGGCCAGGCCGGAGACGAACTCCTCGTCGGGGCCGTTCATGACCACGAAATCAGCGCCGCCCTCGTCCTTCCACAGCTGGATGTCCTGGGAGGGCATGGAGGAGTTCTTCACGCCGATGACCCGGGGATTCTTCCGCATGGTCCGCAGCAGGGACATGGTCAGGGCCACGCCGGCCAGCTGGGGGATGTTGTAGATGATGAAGTCGGTGTTGGGAGCGGCGGCGGAGATGTCGTTCCAGTACTGGGCGATACCGTGCTCAGGCAGGTGGAAGTAGATGGGGGGAATGGCGGCGATGGCGTCCACGCCCAGGCTCTCGGCGTGGCGGGCCAGCTCACAGCTGTCGGCGGTGTTGTTGCAGGCCACGTGGGCGATGACGGTCAGCTTGCCGCCCACCTCGGCCATGACGTTCTCCAGGATCAGCTTGCGCTCTTCCACGCTCTGGTAGATGCACTCGCCGGAGGAGCCGCCTACGTACAATCCCCGAACGCCCTTATTCAGCAGATACCGGGCCAGAGCACGGGTACGGGCGGGGCTGACGGAGCCGTCGTCCTCATAGCAGGCGTAAAAGGCGGGGATCACGCCCTGATATTTAGAAATGTCCATATAAGATACACATCCTTTCTGCCCCCCGAGAGGGCAAAGTCAAATCTGATGGTCTGTGGGAATCAGCCCTTCACGGCGCCCATGGTGATGCCCTGGGTGAAGTACTTCTGGAAGGCCAGGAACACGATAATGATGGGCACAGCGGCCAGGGCAGCGCCGGCCATGATAAGGCCGTAGTCGTTGGACATCTCACTCTGGAGTCCGGCGATGCCCAGGGCGATGGTCTTGGCCTCACTCTGAGACAGCATGACCAGCTGCATGGGGTACTCGTTCCAGGCGCTGATGAAGGTGAAGATGGCCAGGGCGCCGATGCCCGGCTTAATGATGGGCAGGGCCACATGGAAGAAGGTCTTGAGCTCGCCGGCGCCGTCGATGCGGGCGGCCTCCAGCAGCGATGAGGGGATGCCCTCGGAGAACTGCTTCATCAAGAACACGCCGAAGGGCCAGCCCACCACCGGGAAGATCACGGCGAAGAGGGAGCCCCACACGGTTTTGACCAGGCCCAGGGTGGACATCTCGGTCAGCAGGGGGATGAGGATGACCTGCTTGGGCAGCGCCATGGCGCACACAAACAGGGTGAACACCACGCCCCGGCCCCAGAACCGCTTCTTGGCCAGGGCATAGCCCGCCAGAGAGGAGGTGATGCAGGTCAGCGCCATGGCCACCACGGAGATGAACACGCTGTTGAACAGCCACCGGAGGGCCAGGGGCATTTGGATGCCGAAGAGCTCGGTCTGGCTCTTGAAGAGGCGGGCGAAGTTGTCCCAGGAGACGGTGGTGGGAATCCACTTCACCGACTCGCCGGCCTTGATGATGATGTCGGTCTTTTCCTTGACGGAGCCGGTGACGATCCAGTACAGCGGGAAGAGGAAGAAGATCGCCAGCAAAATCAGCAAGATGACCGTGATGACAAAATAGGGGGTAATGCGTTGTTTCTTTCCAGTCATGTGCCCGCCTCCTTATTCCGTGGTGCCGCCGTTCATAACCTTGAACTGCAAGGCGCTGAACAGGGCGATGACCAGTGCCAGAATGACACCCATGGCGTCGGCGTAGCCGAACTCCTTGGTGGTCCGGAACGCGATCTCGTATAGGTAGTACATGATGGTACTGGTACTGTAATTGGGGCCGCCGGAGGTCAGCAGCTGGATCAGGGCGAAGCACTGGAAGCTGTTGATGGTGGTGATGACGGCAACGTACAGCGTGGTGGGCATGATGGAGGGCCACTTGATCTTCCAGAACACCTGGAGGTCCGTGGCGCCGTCCACCTGGGCGGCCTCCACCAGGGAGGAGTCCACGTTGCCCAGGGCGGAGACGTACAGCACGATGGGCTGGCCGATGGAGGTGGTGAACAAAATGAGGATGATGCACCACAAGGCCATGGTCTGGCTCTCGGTCCAGGGCAGGCCCTCGCCGCCGAAGGCGCGGATGACATAGTTGAACAGGCCGTTGTACTTGTCGAACATCCACTTCCACACCACCACTACGGCCACGGAGCCGGTGACCACTGGCAGGTAGAACACGCAGCGGAAGAAGGAGCGGACGCCGGACTTCATTTTATAGATGGCGGAACCCACCCACAGGGAAAAGGCGGTGACGGTGGGCACCGAGACCACCACGATTACCAGGGTGTTCCACGCGGATTTCCGAAAGATAGGGTCCTTGAAAAGGCGGATGTAGTTGTCCAGAAAGACGAATTTGGAACCGGTTGCGGCATTGGCGAAGCTGGAGTCGGTGAAGCTGGTGATCAGGCCCATGAGCATGGGCGTGAGTACGAATCCAACAAAGAAAAACAGCGCTGGCAATAAAAAGAGATAGGAGACCAGCGTTTCTCTTCGTTGGAGGATCTGGCTGCGGGCTGAAGCTTTTGAAGTTGCCATGATTCTCCCCCGTTCTTGAATATTCCTCTGAGATCCTTTAGACAGTCCTCATTCCTGTTTGCGTAAGGGGATTCCCCCTCCCGGCCGGGCCGGGAGAGGGAATCAGAATTCCTGTTTCGATCAGGCGTTGGCGCCGGTGTTGAAGGCATCGGCAGCCTCCTGAGCGGGCGTGCCGTTGAAGACCTGCTGCAGCATGTTGAACCACAGGGGACGCATGGCGGCAAAGCCTTCCTTGGTGTTGTAGTAGGGACCATAGTACTGAGTCCAGGAGGCCAGCAGGCTCATCTCCTCGTTGCCCTCATACAGGTTGCCGTAGGAGGCGCGGACGGGGAAGGCACCGGTCTGGACCACGCTCTTGGGACCCCACTCGGCGTCGTCGCAGATGAACTTGATGAACTCCTTGGAGGCAGCGGCCTTGGCGTCGGAGCCGTTGTCAAACACGCAGAAGCCGTTGACCAGGTACTCCAGCTCGGGCACACCGTCGTCGGAGGGGAAGGGAACGGAGATCTGGGTGTAATCCTCAGAGGCGTAGGAAATGGCGTTGGAGGTGCCCCAGCAGAAGGTCATGGCGCAGGTCTCCTGCTGGAACTGCTGGAGCTCGTCGGCGGCGGCCATGGAGAAGCCGGCGTCCAGAGCCTTGCTGTCATACATGCTCTTGAGCAGCTCCAGAGCCTTCACGCCGTTGGCGTCCACGTTCCAGGAGCCGTCCTCGCCCACGATGGAGGAGGAATAGAGGTTGTTCACCAGAGCACGGGTGCCCTGGTCACCGCCGGAAGCGCCGCAGTAGACGATGCCGGGGGTCTGGCACACGCCGGAATCACGCAGGGCCTCGCACATCTTCACGAAGTTCTCGGTGGTCCAGGTGCGGTCGCCTTCCAGGTTCACATACTGCAGGGCGTTGGCCTCTTCCAGCATCTCCTTGTTCAGGCCCATGTAGAAGGGAGAGGAGGACAGGGGATACATGTAATAGGAGCCATCGGCACCCACGCAGGTCTCCAGCAGGCTCTCGCTGGACAGATCGCTCTTGAGCTCCTCGATCATGTCGTCCAGGGGCACCAGGTTGCCGGCGTTGCCGTACTCAATGATGCGGCCCGGGGCGTCGAACAGGACGTCGGGAGCGGTGCCGGCGGTGATGGCGGAAGTCAGGGCGTCAGCGCCGGAGGTGAAGTCGATGATCTCCACATTCACCTTGATGTCGCTGTGCTGAGCCATGAAGGCATCGGCCAGCTCCTGCTCATAGCCGGAGTCCACACCGAAGGTGGGGAAAGCCCACCAGGTGATCTCGGTGACACCGTCGGCGGACTCGTTGCTGGAGGCGGGGGTGTTGCTGCTGCCGCAGGCGGCCAGCGCAAAGGTCATGCATAGGGCAAGTGCAAGGGCAAGAATTCTCTTCATCTTCTTCATGTCGCATTTCCTCCTCGAAATTTGATGAAAAATGCAGTTTGATTCGGGAACTGCTCTGTGCAAATTGTATAGGCCTGCCTGTGCTTTGTCAAGAAAATTTTAAAAAAATTTTCAAAACCGTCGTTTTGTGAAAAAATTTTGAAAATTCTTGTGGGATATCCCCGGAGAAGGCAGAAAAATCAAGGGGTTCAGACGTGTTTTTCCGACAGATAATCCGCCACCAGCTCCCGCTGACGCTTGCAGTGGTCCAGGTCGCGGCGACACATTTCGGAGAAGAGTACGTCTACCAGATACAATTGTGCGATGCGGGCGGCGATGGAGCCCAGCTGCAGGGGGCCCTCAGTGGAGCCACATTGGAGCACCAGGTCCGCCTGGGCGGCGCCGGGGGAGCCGGGGTAGCGGGTCACCAGCAGCGTCCGCACCTTCTGGGCCTTGGCCACCCGGAGAATGTCCAGCAGCTCCTTGGTGGCGCCGGAGTAGGAGAAGGCCAAAATGGCGTCCCGCTCCGTCAGCTTGGAGGTGGTGATGACCTGCATGTGGGAGTCCGACACGGGGAAAAAGCCGGGGAACACGGTGGTAAAGAGGTGGGCGGCCTCCTCGGCCATGAGCATGGAGGCGCCCTGGCCCATGCACATCACGTGGTCCGCTGACAGCAGCAGGTCCGCCGCCGCCTGGATGCGCTCGGGCTGGATGAGGGCCTGGGTCTCGGTAATGGCGTCGATCTCCGCCCCGGCCAGCTTGCGGCACAAAATGGGCACGGTGTCATCGGCGTGGATCTCACCGGAGAGGAGGTCCGCGTCCGAGGGACGGGTGACGGCGGAGGCGGCGATGGCCAGGCGGAAGGCGCTGTATCCCTGGTAGCCCATGCGGCGGCAGAAGCGGGTGATGGTGGCCTCGGCCACGCCGCACTCCCCTGCCAGCTCGGAGATGGACATGGCCTGGGTCCGCTGGCCGTTGGCCACCACGTAGTTGGCCAGCTTCTTCTCCGAGGCGGTCAGCTGGTAGTACTCCTGGGTGATGCGCTGGAATACGTTGTCCTCAGGCATGGCGCAGCCTCCTTTCAGCCCCTTGTCCGGGGCGCCCGCGGGGGTGTGGGGCTCCGTCCCCCGGGGCGCGCTCTGGCGGGCCATCAGCCCTCCAGCAGCTGACCCAGCATGATGTCGCACTGGATCAGCGCCCGGGGCAGATGGAAGGGACCTTTGAAGGTGGAACCCTTGGTGGAGGGCTCGGTGGGCTTGCCGTCCCGGCGGAGGTAGCCGTACCACTCGCCGTACTCCGGGTCGGAGAAGTGGGCCTTGCAGTAGGCCACGGTCTTTTCAAACCACTCCAGATACTTCTCGTCCCGGGTGTCCCGGTAGAGCATCAGGGAGGAGATCATGATCTCGTTGTGAGGCCACCACAGCTTCATGTCGTGCTCATAGGCCTCGGGGGGCTTGCCCAGGCAGTCGATGAAGTAGAGAAGTCCGCCGTACTCCTTGTCCCAGCCGGCCTCGATGGCCCAGTTGAAGATCTGCTCGGCGCCCCGGTGGAGCTCCTGGTTGCCGGTGCGGTTGGCATACTCCAGCAAAAACCACACGCACTCGATGTCGTGGCCGGGGTTGACGGTGCGGCCCTCGGTGTAGTACAGCCGGGGATTGCCCTCCGGGTCCACGCTCTCCAGGGTGCACTTGAGGTCGGGCTTGACGTGATAGCGGAAAATGTCGTCAGCGCACTTGGCCGCCCGCTCATCGTACAGCGCCGCCTGCTCCGGGTCCACCCGGTGCATGACGGAGGTGATGTTGAGATAAATCATGGGGTCTGCCAGGGCCCGGCCGGTGCGGGTCTCGGGAATGGTCTTGGGGCCCAGGCCCGTGGGGTCCTTGATGAGGCCGTTGTTCAGCTGCCAGATCAGCTCATAGGCCCGGCGGGCCCGCTCCAGGTGCTCCCGCTCCCCGGTGACGCCGTAGTACTCGGCGTTGGCCAGGACGTAGAAGCCCTCGGAGAAGCAGTAGCGCCGCTGGCGCAGGGGTTTGCCCTCAGCGGTGACGGTGAAGTACATCCGTCCGCCGGCCTCACGGTTGATGCAGTGGTCCTCCAGGAAATCGATGCAGCTCTTGGCCGCCTCCAGCCACTCCGGCCGGACGCCGTAGACGTGGCACAGATAGGAGAAGGTCCAGCCGCAGCGGCCCTGCATCCAAACGCTCTTGTCGGTGGAGTAGATCTCTCCCTTCCGGTCCAGGCAGGTGTAAACGCCGCCATTGACGCGGTCCATGCCCTTTTCCAGCCAGAAGTTCGCGCAGGTCTTCAGCTCGCTTTGTACCCAGTCCCGGTACGCCTGCAATTTCGCCTTATCCATTAGGAAACCATCCTTTCCTCTATTTGGTGATGGCACCATGATATTTCCTTTCCCGCCGCCCGTCAAGGCAAAAAAGAAAATTTTTTTCAAAGTATTGACAAAATGAAAAAAACTGCTAGCCTAAAAGCAACAGCGGGAACTGTGTGTCCCCCGCGCGGCGGGGAGAATTTGTTTTTTTAGGAATGAGGAGGACCTTGTCATGAAGCATCTTGGCATCGACGTCACCGCGAAGCATCTTCCGCCCCTGGACCCGGCCTTTGTGCCCCTGGGCCGCTTTTACGAGGCGTTTTTGCAGGACGCGAAGGAGCCCTTTGACGTGGCGGTGGAGCGCTCCGGCGGCCAGGTGGCCGTATACCGCACCCGTGTCCACGGCACCGAGGAACTGCGGGAGGCGGACGTGTACTACATCGACCGCATCATCAAGACCCTTTTGTGGATGAAGGGCGGCTTCCGGGTGTACCTGGCTGGCAACGAGGCCGTGTGCGCCGCCATGGCCGAGCACTATTCCGCCCACGGCTCCCGGGCCTTTGACTTTGACTATATGGCCAATGTCTATGAGCACCCCTTTGAGGTGGTGCGGGTGGACGCGGTGCCGGAGGAGAAGAGCGTCTCCAAGGCCATCGGCCGGCATCTGGACGGCTGCCGCATCGGCTTTGATGCCGGCGGGTCCGACCGGAAGGTCTCCGCGGTCATCGACGGCGAGAGCGTGTACAGCGAAGAGGTGGTCTGGTTCCCCAAAACCAACTCCGACCCCGACTACCACTATAATGGCATCGTGGCGGCATTGAAGTCCGCAGCGGAGCATCTGCCCCGGGTGGATGCGGTGGGCGTCAGCTCCGCCGGCATCTATATCGACAACCGGACCATGAACGCCTCGCTGTTCCTGAAGGTGCCCAAGGAGCTCTATGATGCCAAGGTCAAGGACATCTATATTCGGGCCATCACCGACACCTTCGGCGACGTGCCCTACGCCGTGGTCAACGACGGCGACGTCTCCGCTCTGGCCGGCGCCATGAGCCTGGAGGACAACAACGTCCTGGGCATCGCCATGGGCACCAGCGAGGCCGTGGGCTATGTGGACGAGGAGGGCAACATCACCGGCTGGCTCAACGAGCTGGCTTTTGTGCCCGTGGACGCGGCCCCCACCGCCATGGTGGACGAGTGGAGCGGTGACATCGGCTGCGGCGTGAAGTACTTCTCCCAGGACTCCGTCATCAAGCTGGCTCCCGCCGCCGGCATCGAGCTGGACCCCGCCCTCTCCCCTGCTGAGAAGCTGAAGGTGGTCCAGGGCCTCATGGAGCAGGGCGATCCCCGGGCCGCCAAGATCTATGAGAGCATCGGCGTGTACCTGGCCCACACCCTGGTGCTGTATCACCACCTCTACGGCTACCGCCATGTGCTGCTGCTGGGCCGGGTCATGTCCGGCAAGGGCGGCGATCTGCTGCTGGAGACCTGCCGCAAGGTCCTCGCTGACGAGTATCCGGCGGTCAACGAGAAGATCCATCTGGCCCTGCCGGACGAGAAGTTCCGCCGGGTGGGCCAGTCCGCCGCCGCTGCCAGCCTGCCGGAGCTGCGCAAGGCGTGAGAAAGCACATCCTCTGCCTGGGAGATTCCAACACCCACGGCTACTGTGCCGATCCCGGCGACTGCGCCGATGGGGCGCTTCTGCGCTTCAATGAGGAGGAGCGCTGGACCTGTCTGCTGCAAAAGCACCTGGGAGGCGGGTACCTGGTGACGGAGGAGGGTCTCAGCGGCCGGACCACCGTGTTCCGGGACCCGTTGGAGGAGGGCCTGGCCGCCATCGACTATCTGGTGCCCTGCCTCAAGAGCCATGAGCCGGTGGACCTGCTGGTGGTGATGCTGGGCACCAACGACACCAAGGACCGCTTTGCCGCCAGCGCTCCCTGTATCGCGCTGGGACTGGAACGGCTGGTGAAAAAGGCCGCCGCCACAGAGTGCTGGGGCAGCGGCGGACCCAGGATCTTGATCGTGGCGCCGCCGGCCATCGATGAGCGGATGCCCGATTCCCCGGTGGGCGGCATCATGGGCACAGGTTGTGTGGAAAAGTCCAGGCAGCTGGGGCCGCTGTATGCCCAGCTTGCTGAGCGGATGGGGCTTTCCTTCCTGGACGCGGCGGGATGTGAGCTCAACCAGGTGGACTATATGCACCTGACAAGAAAGGGCCATGCCCGGCTGGCAAAGCTGCTGGCCGAGGCCGTGCCGAAGCTGGTTTGAAGGCAAAAAAAGAGACGGCTTCCGCCGTCTCTTTTTTTGCTTTTTCTCAGCGCAGGTACCAGGGCTTGTATCCGCCCTCGTCGTCTCCCTTGGGCGTGTAGCGCCGGAACACCGGCTCCAGCAAAAGGGAGGACACCAGGGCGCACACCGCGGGAGTGAGCAGGATGACGCCCCAGTATAAAAACCGCAGAGTCAAAATCATGCTGCCCGCCAGAAGCACCGCCGCGCCCAAAGCGGCGGGCAGATGCCGCAGCGCCAGGCGCAGGGCGGTGGACAGCAGCCCCCCGGCGGTGAAGGTGAACCGGGAGAGCAGCGGGAAGGTCACAGCCAGATAGGAAAGAGGCAGCAGCAACAGCACACAGTACACCACCCGCACCAGGGGCCACATCTCGCCTTCGGCCTGGGCGGCCATGGTCAAAAAGAGGTAGAGAGCGTCCAGGGCAAGGCCCAGAAGCAAAAAGAAAAGGGTGGCGGGGATGCCGGCGCGGAGGTTGTCCCGAAAGGCGTGAAAAAAGCCCCGGTAGGCGCCGCTTTCGCCCCGGCGAAGGTATTTGACGCAGCTGTAATAGAGGGCGGAGGCGGCGGGGCCGATGGTCACCACCGGCACACAGCACACCAGAAACAGCACGCTGAGCACCACCGCGTCCAGCACCCGGCCGGTGAAGCGGAAAAAGGCGCTGTCGGGATTGAAAAGACTCTGAAACATGGTGGGTCCTCCTGGATAATGGGCTGGCGCCGGGGCAACCTGAACAGGAGAAAAAAGCAGGCGCCCGGCCGCCGGATGGGCGGTCGAGAGGCTTGGAAATTGCCTTTATTGTACCCTATCCGGGCGAAAAGGTCAAACCCCGGCGGCACCCTGAGGGAAGGGCTATGCCTTTGACGCAAATTTAACGTTTCCGGCGTCGCTTTTGAATTGCAAGCGGCGGCGTAGTGTGCTATATTGAGCGGGAATGTAAGCGCCCGGCCCCATGCGCCGGGCGAAGAGGGAGGGACATGTGTGTCCATTTGGAAAATCGGAAGGACCTCGCCGGCCCAGGTGATCATATTGGGCTTTCTGGCGCTGATCCTGGGCGGAACGGCCCTTTTAATGCTGCCGCCGGCCAGCCGGGGCCCGGGAGGCGCGCCCTTTCTGGACGCCCTTTTTACCGCCACCTCCGCCACCTGCGTCACAGGACTGGTGGTGGAAAATACGGTGACTTATTGGAGCACCTTCGGCCAGGTGGTAATTCTGGCCTTGATCCAGATCGGCGGCATGGGCGTCATCACCATGGCCGTGGCGGTGGCCATCTTCACCGGCCGGCGCATCGGTCTGCGCCAGCGCTATATTATGCAGGAGTCCATCTCCGCCCCCCAGATGGGCGGTATCATCCGCATGACCGGCTTTATCCTCCGGGCCACCGTGTGCATGGAAGCTGCCGGCGCGGCACTGCTGGCCCTGCGCTTTTGTCCGGAGCTGGGGCTGTGGAAGGGCCTTTGGTACGCGGTGTTCCACGCGGTGTCCGCCTTCTGCAATGCGGGCTTTGACCTGCTGGGAGACCCGGTGCCCTACGCCTCTCTCACGGGCTATGTGGCCGACCCCCTGGTCAACTGCGTCATCATGGCCCTGATCGTCCTGGGCGGCATCGGCTTTTTGACCTGGAGCGACGTAGTCACCCACGGCATCCACCTGCGGCGCTACCGGCTCCAGAGCAAGCTGATTTTGACGGCCACCGCGGTGCTGCTGGTGCTGCCGGCCCTGTTTTTCTTCTTCTATGAGTTCTCCCTGCCCCAGTGGCAGGATCTGAGCGGCGCTGAGCGGTTCTGGAGCGCCTGCTTCCAGTCTGTCTCCCCCCGCACCGCCGGCTTCAACACCATCGACCTGGCGGCCCTCAGTGAGCCCAGCCAGCTGCTCACCACCGCCTTGATGCTCATTGGTGGCTCCCCCGGCTCCACCGCCGGCGGCTTCAAGAACACCACGCTGGTGGTACTGCTGCTGACCATGCTGTCGGTGTTCCGGCGGAAGGGGAGCGCCCAGGCCTTCGGCCGGCGGATCCCGGCGGAGGTGCTGCGCAGCGCGGCGGCCATCTTCATGCTGTATCTGACGCTGTTCCTTGCCGGCGGGATGCTCCTTTGCTGCATCGACGGCGTGCCCCTCCAGGCGGCGCTGTTCGAGGCGGCCTCCGCCCTGGGCACCGTGGGACTGACCCTGGGGCTGACGCCGGACCTGAGCGCGCCCTGTCAGCTGGTGCTGGTGTTTTTGATGTACTGCGGCCGGGTGGGCGGCCTGACGCTGATCTACGCCGTCCTGGCGGGCAGCGCCCCCATTGCATCCCAGCTGCCCCAGGAAAAAGTGACGGTCGGCTGAGGCTGACAAATAGAAGGAGGAAAGGGATATGAAATCCATTTTGATCATCGGCATGGGCCGCTTTGGCCGGCACATGGCCCGCAAGCTCCGGGAGCTGCACCACGAGGTCATGGCGGTGGACCGCAGCGAGGAACGCATCAACGACGTGCTGGACCTGGTCACCAGCGCCCAGATCGGCGACAGCACCAGCGAGGCATTCATCGCCTCCCTGGGCGTGCGGAATTTCGACGTATGCATGGTGGCCATCGGCGACGACTTCCAGAGCTCCCTGGAGACTACGGCCCTGCTCAAGGAGCAGGGGGCACCCTTTGTGGTCGCCCGAGCGGCCCGGGACGTCCACGCAAAGTTCCTGCTGCGCAACGGTGCCGACGAGGTGGTCTACCCCGAGCGGCAGATGGCCGGCTGGGCGGCGGTGCGTTACAGCTCGGACCATATCTTTGACTACATCCAGCTGACCCCGGACCACTCCATCTATGAGGTGGCAGTGCCGGAGAGCTGGGTGGGCAAGACCATCGTCCAGCTGGGTGTGCGGCAGAAGTACCACATCAGCATCCTGGCCATCAAGCGGGAGGGGCAGTTGGAGCCGCTGCCCAAGCCGGACCGGTGTTTCCAGTCCGGGGAGACCATGCTGATCCTGGGCGCTGACCGGGACGTGCAGAAGTTTTTGCGGGACTGAAAAGGGAAAACGCCCGGGAGCTATGCTCCCGGGCGCTTTTTTTCTATAATAGGAGCCCTGGCAGGGACAGCGCCGCCTGAAAGGTATCCAGGCCGATAGAGCCCCAGAAGGCCTCCTGGAGGGCGTCCAGGTTCTCCTGGCAGTGCTCCATCTCCCGGCAGAAGAGCCGCAGGGCCTCCGGAAAAGAGGTAAAGTTCCCCAGCAGCGCTGCGGCGGCAGTGCCCAGCACCGCCAGCTCCGCCTGGGACAGCACGTCCCCGTCCCACACGCCGTGGAGCCAGTGGCGCAGAAGGAAGTACTCCGCCGTCCGCCGGGTCTGCGTCTCTTGGGGCGAGTGCAGGGAAAGCGAGCCCTGTTGAAGACCTTCCCGGGCGGCGGTGAGCAGCGCGCGCCAGTCCTCCCCCAGAATCTCCAAAGAGGAAAGCTGTGCCAAAAGGGTCTCCCAAGCCTCCCGGGCTGCGGTTTCGTCCTCTGCCGGAGCCTCCGGCAGAGGCTCTGTGGCCCAGGCATCGCACACATCGGCACTCCGGGTCTCCTCCCCCTGGTCCACCAGGGCCTGAAGGTCGTTGGCCAGCAGCGCCACACCCCACAGCCGACCGGCCATGGGACCCGGGCGGCGGAGCAGGTCCAGGGCTGTCTTGCGGCCCAGCAGCAGCGGGTTTAACAGCTCCGGCGTCTCCTCCGACGGCTCCCCCGGCTCCCGCCAGAGGGTCTCCGGCTGGGGCAGCAGTTCCCCGTCCTCCTCCAGCACCAGCCGGACCACTTCAGGACAGGAGGCCCCCAGGGTCAGCTCCCGCCGGGCGCCGTAGTCGTCCAGGAACCGGGGATGGGTGCGGCAGATGAAGCTGGTGTGCTCCTCCCCCAGCCGGCGGTGGATCTCACACAGGCCGCTGGGCTCCCAGAAGGGGCACCGGCCACCATGAAGGGGAAAGCACAGCTCCTCCCCGTCCCGGCGCAATGCGGCCCGGAGCCGCTGGCCCAGCTCTCCGGGCACGGCGGCGTAGAAGCCGGCGGTGCTTGGGTCGATCAAAACTTCCCAGCCCTCACAGCAGCTGTGGGGGCACTGGGGCCCCAGGCAGCGAAACCGGGGCACATAGGAAGGGGCATAGAGAGACATAGGCGCTCCTTTCGGTCTTACAGCCAGCGGCGACTGTCCACCATGTGCATCTTCAGGGCGATCTCCACGGCCAGCTGATTCTCGTGCTCCCGCAGGTCCAGGCCCAGCACCTCGCAGATCTTGTGGAAACGGTACTTGACGGAATTGTAGTGGATAAAGAGGGCGTCGCTGGCGCTCTTGAGGTTCCAGCCGCACTTCACCACCGCCCGCAGGGTGTCCAGCAGACTGGTGTGGTTTTTCATGTCGTAGGTCTCCAGGGGCTGGATGTAGCGCATGCAAAAGTCCGTAAACTCCACGGTATGGTCCATGGAGGCCAGCAGCCGGTAGATGCCCAGCTGGCTGTAAAAGAGCACGCAGTCGAACAGCTCCAGCTGATAGCCCAGGTTGATGGCGGTGCGGGCCTGGGTGTAGCTCTGGTGGATGTCCCGAATGTTGCTGCAGTACTCCCCCACGCCCATGGTGATGGTGAAGGAGACCCGGTCGGCGATGCGCTGGCGGATCTGCTGGAACACCTCCTCCAGGGGTCGGTGCAGGGCTGTGGGGTCGGTGCTGGCGGTAGAGACGATGAACACGATCAGGTCGCTTTGCTTGTAGTACTTGGCGTCGGGGAAGGCGCTGAGCATGGTCTGGATGGAGACCTCAAAGATGCTGCGGGTGAAGGTCTCCAGCCGCTCATTGGTCCGGGGGTCCAGGCTCTTGAGGTAGTATTTCTTGATGTTGTTGATGTCGATGACCACCACCTGACCTCCGTGGTCAAAGCGCCAGCCGTAGAGCTGGGCCCGGTTGTGGATTTCGGTCTCGGTCTTGACGTTGTTCAGCAGCAGGTCCTCCAGGAAGGTCTCCCGGTACTTCTCCTCAATGTGCTGGTTGGAGATGCGGACCTGCATCCGCAAAATCAGCACGATGCTGGCATATTCCATGGCGGTCTGGGAGATGTAGGCGTCCGGCTCCGCGCCCTCGCCGGCGTCCAGCAGGATGTAGCCGAAGGTCTCCGTCTTGTTGGCCACATCGTGGCGGTCGTATCGGGCCACCACCTCCGGTGTCAGGTCCTCGAACCGCAGCTCCCCCAGGGCTCGGGCCGGGATGCTGTCCGGATCGGAAAAGTAGAGCTTCCGGAAGTGGATGTCCACGAACACCGCCGGACGCTTGAGCAGACCGCTGAGGGTCCGCAGGATCTCCGTGACGCTGGCATTGTCCACCGCCAGCTCCAGGAACTTCCGGTGGATCTGGGCAGAGCGCATGAGCTGGGTGGATTGGCGGTTGACGATCATGGACAGCGCCGGGTTGATGATGTCGCAGAAGGCGTACTCGTCGGGGATGGACACCAGGGGGAAGTCCAGCTGATCCGCCAGGGCGATGGCCTCGTCGGGAATGCGCTTGATGAAGCGGCCGGTCTTAATGCCCAGGCCGGAGGATTTTCGGTTTACCAGCTGCTGGATCAGTTCCGTCAGAAGGCAGCTGTCGTCCTTGATGGCATAGGCGGTGGTGATGACGAACTCGCTGCCCTTGAGCCAGATGGAGCCGTCGGGGGTGTCGATGACAGTGACGGTGGAGATCCGCCGGTGGATGCCGGCCTTTCCGGCGATCAGCTGCAGTCCCCGCAGGGAGGGCATATGTAAAAGTTCTTCCACAGTCATGGGGTGGCGCCTCCTTTGTACCAGTTGAGAGCTTTGTCCCACTATACCATAAAAAGTCAGGTTTGTCTTGTGTGATGAATACAAAAAGAGAGGATCGGAATTGTGGAAGTGATCAAAAAATAGAGCGATATAGCGGAAAAAGGGGAGGCGAATTAGCAGTCTTGTACAAAGGAAGAGGGTGTTTGCCGGTCAGCGACAGAGTGGATTTCCCGACTTTTGAAAGGGAATTTGAGGCAAATCATATTGAAGGGATAAAAAATAGAAAAAATTTTTGTACGATAAGAACATAAAGAGGCAAATAGAGACAAAGAAAAAAGAAAAAACTCGTCCGATGCGCACCATTCCACTTGGCCGGTGACATGATACAATAGGCTTTGGAAACAGCCAAAAGGCCGTTTCTGTGTTTCCCCCAATTTTTGTGTGAGAAGGAGAGACGTACCCTATGGATGACTATTTGAAAGTAGCGAACTCAGCAATCGTATGGGCCCTGTGCGGCATCACAGTGGCCATCGCCCTGATCCAGGCGGTCCTCTACATGCGCATGGCAAAGAAGACGGCCGCCAAGGTCCAGATGCCCAGCGAGATCCCCAACAAGGCCTTCCGCATCGGCCTCATCTCTGCTATCGGCCCCGCTCTGGGCGTGTTCATCGTCATGGTGGGCCTGATGGCCTCCATCGGCGGTCCCATGGCCTGGATGCGTCTTTCCATCATCGGTGCAGCTGCTACCGAGCTGACTGCCGCCTCCCTGGGTGCCCAGGCCTGCGGCGTGGATCTGGGTGGCGCGGGCTATACCCTGACGGTCATGGCCGTGTCCTGGTTCGTTATGGCCCTCAACGGCGCCGGCTGGCTGGTGGTCACCGGTGTGGCAACCCCCGCTCTTGAGAAGCTGCGCGAGAAGATGAGCGGCGGCGACACGGTGTGGCTGGCTGTGCTCTCCGGTGCCTGCTCCCTGGGTATCTTCGGCTACCTGAATGTCAATGAGATCATCAAGGGCTGGGGCAATGCCATCGCTTCCATCGCCGGTGCCGTGTGCATGGTGATCGTGGTGAAGTTCATCGTGCCCAAGTGCCCCAAGCTGCTGGAGTACAGCCTGGGTATTGCCATGCTCTTCGGCATGTTCTGCGCCATCATGTACGACATTGCGGTCGCCTGAGGACCGGACGGGAGGAAAATGAACTATGGACAATAACTATATGTCTGAATGGAAAAAGGGAAGTATCCGCATCGGTGCGCCTACCAACCTGCTGGCCGCTGCCACGGCCTTCATCCCTGTGATCTGGCTGTGCATGACCTATGACTGCTGGCCCGACATCAATCTGGTGCTCTCCGGCTGGGCCATGGTGGCTCTGTCCTTCGGTGCGTTCTACGTGGTGGAGCCTATCTCCTACTACGCCGCCCTGGGCCTCACCGGTACATATCTGAGCTTCCTGTCCGGTAACATCGGCAATATGCGTGTACCTGTGGCGGCCCTGGCCCTGGAGGCTACGGACAGCAAGCCCGGCACGCTGCAGGCTGAGGTGGCCTCTACCATGGCTATCTGCGGCTCCATCATCACCAACCTGGCCTTCACCACCCTGGCTGCCCTGGTGGGCGCCGCTGTGGTGGCCGTACTGCCCACCATCATCTCCGATGCTCTGACCAAGTATGCTGCAGGCGCCATCTTCGGCGGTACCTTCGGCAACTTCGCCGTCAAGTATCCCAAGGTGGCTGTGTTCTCCCTGTTTGCCACTCTGGCAGTGAAGATGCTCATCAATCCCCCGGCCTGGGTGCTCATCGTCTTTGCCGTGTTCGGCAGCCTGGCCGTGGCCCGCATCTTCTATCAGATGGACAAGAAGAAGGCCGCTGTTCAGTAAGCACAACCCGTTTCATTTCGCAAATCATATAGGAGGAATCGAATCATGTGGGAAAAATGTAAGGAACTCCAGGACTACATCGTCTCTCTTCGTCGGGACCTGCACAAGATCCCCGAGGTAGGCTTTGATCTGCCTGAGACTCAGGCCTATATCGCCGCCGAGCTGGACCGGCTGGGCATCTCCTACAAGAAGAATCAGAAGGACTCCGGCATCATCGGCGAGATCAAGGGCGGACAGCCCGGCAAGACGGTGCTGCTGCGGGCGGATATCGACGCGCTGCCCATCCAGGAGGCCACCGGCGTTCCCTACGCCTCCCAGCATGAGGGCTGCATGCACGCCTGCGGCCATGACACCCATGCGGCCATGCTGCTGGGCGCCCTGCGGGTGCTCCAGGAGAACCGCCAGGAGCTCAAGGGCAACGTCCGCTTCGTGTTCCAGACCGCTGAGGAGCTGAGCAAGGGTGCGCCCATCGCTATTGAAGAGGGCGTGGTGGACGGCGTGGACGCCGTGTTCGGCTGCCACATCGGCTCTATCCTGGATCCCAAGATCGCCTCCGGCACCCTGGTGGTGGTCCCCGGCTGCTGCATGGCCTCCTTCGACCGCTTCGTGCTGAAGGTCAAGGGCGTGGGCTGCCACGGCTCCACTCCGGAAAAGGGTGTGGATCCCATCAACATCGCCTCTCACATCGTGGTCTCCCTGCAGGAGGTCATCGCCCGTGAGATCACCACGCTGCATCCGGCGGTGCTGACCATCGGCAAGATCAACGGCGGCTTCGCCTATAACGTCATCCCCAATGAGGTGGTCATCGAGGGTACCATCCGTGCCCTGCAGGAGGATGTGCGCCAGTATCTGGCCAAGCGCATCGGGGAGATCTCCCAGAGCGTGGCCGCTACCTTCCGGGGCACCTGTGAGTATGAGATGGACTGGGGCGCTCCCCCGGTGGTCAACGACGACGCCATGGCTGCTCTGGCCGGCGACGCCGCCAAGAAGGCCCTGGGCGAGGACTGGGTCATCACCAGCCTGCCCTCCCCCAACATGGGCGGCGAGGACTTCGCCTACTACCTGGAGAAGGTGCCCGGTGCCTTCATGTTCCTCAGCTCCTCCAATCCTGATAAGAAGACCGACGTACCTCACCACAACCCCAAGTTCAATGTGGACGAGGATGTGCTCTATCGCGGCAGCACCGTGTTTGTCTCCATCGTGGAGGAGTTCCTGAACAAGTAATTTTAATCCCCCCACACCACAAAAGAGACCTCTCAGACCGGCTCCGGGCCTGTACCATGGGTGGGCCCGGAGCCGCCCCTCTTTTCCGGTGGGGCCCGGTGAAAGGAAAATGGACCTATGCCTAACATTTTGACCATCATACTGCTGTATGCCCTGGGGATGTTTGTCCTCATCTATGTCTTTACCATCATCCCCGGAAAGAAAAAGAACAAGCAGGTCCGGGCCATGCACGACGCGGTGAAGCCAGGGGACGAGATCGTGACCATCGGCGGCATCGTGGGCACCGTGCTCTCCCGGGAGGGGGACGAGCTGGTCATCGGACTGGACGACAAGGGCGGCACGCTGCGGCTGCTGGTGTTTGCGGTGCAGTCCGTGCGCAAGCCGGCGGAGGAAGCCTCTGCAGAGGGCCCCTCGGTGGAAGAGTGAGCCTCTGCCTTCTCAAATCAGACAAAGCGCCCCGGCGGAATTTCTTCCGCCGGGGCGCTTTTTTTATGGGGCGCAGCGCTGGGTGGCCAGCTGGTCCCGAAGGGAGCGGACCAGCTGCAGGTTCCGCTCCCGGGTGTAGTAGGTCTGCCGGGAGTGCATGCTGTGGTGGACATGGACGGCATCGGGCGGCGGGCCGGCGTAGGTTCGGCGGTACTTCTCCGGGGTCATGCCGGTGTTTTGCCAAAAGAGGCGGTTGAGATACCGGGGGTCGGAAAAGCCCGACTCGTAGCAGATGTCGATGGTCCGCTTGCCGCTGGTCAGCAGCAGGCGGCAGGCCTGGTGGAACCGCAGCGTGGCCACATAGTCCTGAAAGGTCTGGTGGAGGTTGTCCCGGACGAAGCGGGAGAGATAGCTCAGGGACAGCCCCTCCTGGGCGGCAAAGCCGGAGAGGGTCACCTTGTGCATGTAGTTGGCGTCCACATAGTCCAGGAGCCGGGTGATCCGCTCCGCCCGCTTGCCCAGGGCCAGGGCCTCCTCCCCGGACACCGGCCGGTGGGGCACCGCCTCCAAAAGGGCGGCAAACAGCAAGCTCAGCTTCCCCTGGCACCGCGGGGCGTGGCAGGGGCCCTCCTCCAGATAGTGCAGGGCCAGGTCCGCCAGCAGCTCCAGGGTCTCCTGGCGCGCATGGGCGCTCATGCACCGCAGGGGGAAGGCCTCGTCAAAGCAGAATTCCCCCAGAGCGGGGGCCGCCTGGCGGAAGAAGGCGGGGGCCACCTGGAGGCACAGGAGGGTGGCCTCCCCGCCGCCGGTGCGCAGCTCGTGGAGCTGGTTGGGGTTGAGCAGGAACAGCTCCCCGGGCCCCGCGGTGTGGGAGCCCTGGGGCGTGGAGAGGACCACGCTGCCGCTGAGCACATAGTTGAGCTCAAAATCCCGGTGCAGGTGGGGCGTGCGGTAGGCCACCGTCACCACGAAGAGATTCATGTGGGAGCATTGGGGATGCTGGACCACTTCAAATTCGTCTGCCATGCTGCCTTGCTCCTCTCCCGGGCCTGGCCCGCTTTTCTTTCGCCGGATTTCCCAGTGTTGGCGGGGAAAATGGCCTTTTCTCTATTATAGCGCGCCTGGGGCGGCCGGGGCAAGGGACAGCGGGAATTTTGCATCAAATGTCAAACTTATCGGCTTAGGACGGTGAAAGTGTCCATGCGCCCGGCGCCCGGGAGGAGGTATACTGAGGAGGAAAAGGGGCGCTGGCCCCGCCCGGTCCCATCCACACTTTCGCCCAACAGGAGGTAAGCTCATGTCTAAGTTCAAGTTTTCCGTAGGCCCCTGGAACGTCCACGCCGGCGCCGATTCCTACGGCCCCGCCACCCGGTCCGAGATCAGCCTGGAGGAGAAGTTCAAGCGCTTTGCCGAGATCGGCTTTGACGCTGTGCAGTTCCATGACGACGACGCCGTGCCCAACATCAACGACCTCACTGAGGAGGAGATCAAGGCCGAGGCCCGGCGGGTGAAGGGCCTGCTGGACAAGTACGGCCTGAAGGCGGAGTTCGTGGCGCCCCGGCTGTGGATGGACCCCCACACCATCGACGGCGGCTTTATGTCCAGCCGGAAGGAGGACCGGGAGTTCGCCCTGTGGCGCTCCTTCCGCTCCATCGACATCGCCCGGGAGCTGGGCTGCGACCTGATCGTGCTGTGGCTGGCCCGGGAGGGCACTCTGTGCGCCGAGAGCAAGAGCCCTGTGTGGGCCACCCGTCAGCTGGTGGAGGCCATCAACCGGATGCTGGAGTATGACAAGACCATCCGGGTGTGCATCGAGCCCAAGCCCAACGAGCCCATCGACCGCTCCATCTGCGGCACCATGGGCCATGTGATGGCCGTCTCCGCCGCCACCATCGACCCGGCCCGTGTGGGCGGCAACCTGGAGAGCGCCCACGCCATCCTGGCCGGCCTGGACCCGGCCCACGAGATCGGCTTCGCCATGGCCTTCAACAAGCTCTTCACCGTCCATCTCAACGACCAGAACGGCATCAAGTACGACCAGGACAAGACCTTCGGCGTGGAGAACCTGCGCCAGGCCTTCAACCAGGTGCGGGTGCTGCTGGAGAACGGCTACGGCTCCCACGGGGAGTATGTGGGCCTGGACGTGAAGGCCATGCGCACCACCACTGACGCCGACTGCTATAAGCACCTGGAAAACAGCCTGGCCATCTTCAAGGCCCTGGAGGCCAAGGCGGAGCGGTTCGACTACGCTTTCCGGGACAAGTGCGTGGAGAACCGGGACCTGGAGGCCCTGGAGATGTACACCATGAAGCTCCTCATGGGCATCGACCAGTAAGGAACAAACACGCTGTCCGCCTCCCCGGCTTGGCCGGAGAGGCGGACAGGCACAAGAAGGAGGCGGAGAGATGACACCTAAGGTGATCGCCGCCGGCCACATCTGTCTGGATGTGACGCCGGTGTTTCCCCAAAACGGCGGGGAGCTGCGGGAGCTGCTGGCCCCAGGGCGGCTGGTCCAGATGGGGCCAGCGGACGTCCACACCGGCGGCAGCGTGGCCAACACGGGCCTGGGGCTAAAGGCCCTGGGGGTTGATGTGCGGCTCATGGGCAAGGTGGGCGCCGATGCCTTCGGCGGCATGGTCCGGGAGATCCTGGACCGCTACGGCGCCGGCGGGGACCTGATCGTGGACGGGGAGGGCACCACCTCATACTCCATCGTCCTCTCGCCTCCCGGCGTGGACCGGATTTTTCTCCACCACCCTGGGGCCAACGCCACCTTCACCGGGGCGGAGATCCCCGATGAGGCCCTGGCGGAGGCGGCGCTGTTCCACTTCGGCTATCCGCCCCTGATGCCGGAGATGTACCGCCGGGACGGGGAGCGGCTGGCGGAGCTCTTCCGCCGGGCCCGGGCGGCGGGCTGCGCCACCTCGTTGGACCTGGCGGCGGTGGACCCCACCACAGAGGCCGGCCGCACCGACTGGCGGCGGGTACTGGAGCGGGTGCTGCCGGAAGTGGACTTCTTTGTCCCCAGCGTGGAGGAGCTGGCCTATATGCTGGACCGCCCCCTGTGGGAAGATTGGTGCCGCCGCAGCGGCGGCGGCAGCCTCACCGACGTCATCGACCCGGAGACAGAGGCCATGCCTCTGGCCCGGCGCTGTCTGGAGCTGGGAGCCGGAGCGGTGCTGCTCAAGTGCGGCGCTCCGGGGCTGTGCTGGTGCACCGGCAGCGGCGCCCGTTTGGCCCGGGTGAGCTCCCGGGTGCCTCTGGAGGCGGCCCGGTGGGCAGACAAGGCGGGCTTCCAGCCCAGCTTCCGGCCGGAGCGGGTCCTCTCCGCCACCGGCGCCGGGGACACCTGCATCGCCGCCTTCCTGGCCGCCGCGCTGGAGGGCTGCGGCCCGGAGGAGTGCGCGGCCCTGGCCGCTGCCCAGGGGGCCTGCTGCGTGGAGGCCTATGACGCCGTCAGCGGTCTGCATACCCTGCCCTGGCTGCGGGAAAAGATCGCCAGCGGTTGGGCACAACAAGAAATTTGAGGAGGAACATGGGATGCTGGTCCATTTGAATGATGTGCTGCCCCAGGCCCGGTCCGGCGGGTACGCGGTGGGGCTGTTCAACGCCCTGGATACGGAGATGGCCCGGGGCGTCATCGGCGCGGCGGAGAAGCTGCGGGCGCCGGTGATCGTGGGGACGGCGGAGGTGCTGCTGCCCTCATCGCCCCTGGAAAACGTGGCGGACGTGCTGCTGCCCATGGCCCGGCGGGCCAGTGTGCCGGTGGTGGTCCACTACGACCACGGCCTGACCTTTGAAAAGTGCATGGAGGCCTTAAAGCTGGGCTTCACTTCCATCATGTACGACTGCTCCACCGAGAGCTATGAGGAGAACGTGCGGAAGGTGTCGGAGATGACCCGGATCGCCCACGCCTTTGGTGCCACAGTGGAGGCGGAGCTGGGCCATGTGGGGGACGCCGCCGGCAGCGACGACCCCACCCGATACTACACGGACCCCCGCCAGGCGGCGGACTTCGCGGCCAGGACCCAGGTGGACGCCCTGGCCATCGCCGTGGGCACCGCCCACGGGGCCTACAAGCTGCCGCCCAAGCTGGACTTTGACCGCATCGAGACCATCGCCCGCACCATCCCTACGCCGCTGGTGCTCCACGGCGGCAGCGGCCTGAGCGATGAGGACTTCCGGGAGAGCATCCGCCGGGGCATCAGTAAGGTGAACATCTTCACCGATCTGAACCTGGCAGGTGCCCGGGCGGCCCAGGCGGCTCTGGCCGCCGGCGCCACGGCCATGACCGAGCTGATGGAGGCCCAGACAAAGGCCATCCAGGCTGCCGCGGAGGAAAAAATGCGCCTCTTCGGCGCCCAGGGTCGGGCCTGAGAAAAGAGAGAAAACGCCCCGCATCCTCGTTGGGATGCGGGGCGTTTTTTTGCAAAGGGTCAGGCGGCGGGGGTGAAGGTCAGATGGAACTGCTCGCCCACTTCGCCGGCGAAGGCCACGTAGCCGTCCTTCGGCAGCACCACGGAGGTGTCGCCCCAGGCGGCAGAGGAGGCCACTGCCGTGCCCTTGGCGTCGTAGACGGTGAAGCCGCCGTCCTGGGGCAGGTCCACCGTCATGGTGTAGCCGCCGTAGGCGCCGGTGGAGTACCACCGGGCGCAGTCCTCCTCCAGGATGGTGCAGTAGGAGCCCTTTCCGCCATAGATGGGCCGGAGGATGGAGGCGTCGGCGAAGGCAAGGCCGGTGCTGGTGATGTACCAGGTGATGCCGTCCCGCTCCTCCAGGGTGAAGTCCTGGCCGTCCCGGCCGCCCACGCCGGGCAGCTGGATGGCGAACTCCGCCCGGGTCTCGTCGATGATCTTGGCCGCGCCGATGTAGCCGGGCACATACTCCGGCACCTCCGCTGCCGGGGTCAGGGCGGAGAGCCACAGCTGGGAGCTGGCCTTTTCACTCATGAGCAGCAGCCCCGTGTTATTGAGCTTGTCCCAGGCGGCCTGGGCCTCCTTCGAGGGAGTGTTCTCCGCCATCTTCACCGCCGCGTAGTTGGACACGGGCATCAATCCCAAGCCCGGCAGCTGGGCGCAGGTCTTCTGGTAGAGATACACCTGGCCGTTGTCCTCCTGCACCAGGGCCATGAGGGCGGTGCCGGTGGCGTCCCGGAAGGTGCCGTCGCTATAATAGGTGAAGGTCTGGCTGCCCAGGCTGGGGGTGGTGAGATAGCGCAATGTCAGCTTGCCGTCAGAGGTGATGTCCACTTTGTACTGGGCGGTGGTGGCGCCGTAGTAGCCGCTCAGGGCCGTCAGCTCCGCGGGCATGGGGGCGCTCTGGGCCGCTGGCAGGGTGGGGGCGGTCTCGTCCACCTGCACCCCCTGCTCCGCCAGGGCGTCAATGAGCATCCGGCAGGCGGCCATCTCATTGTAGGTGGACACGCCGCCGGAGGTCAGCACCGCCGCGGCCATGTTGTACTCCGGCAGCACCACCAGTCCTGCGTGATAGTACTGGGTGTCGCCGCCCTTGACCAGGGCCTGGATGCCATTGTAAGAGAAGGGCGCGAATTCCACGCAGTCCCAGCCCAGGCCATAGCTGAGCACGTCGTCGGTATCCTCGGGCCAGATGCCCCGGTCGTATTCGGCGCTGGCCATGGCCTGGCGGGAGGTGCTGGAGAGGAGCTTGGAGCCCGTCAGGGCGCCGCCGAAGGCGGCCAGGTCCGAGGCGCTGGCGTAGAGGCCGCCGGTGCCCACGATGCCCAGGCAGTCCTGACTGAGGGCCCGGGTGTCCTCGGCCGTGAGATAGGTCTTCACCAGCCGGGACACGTCAAAATCCTCCTGGGGGGCGAAGGTGCTTTCAAGACCCGCGGGGGTCAGGATGTTCTTGCGGACATAGGTGGGGAAGTCCATGCCGGACACCGCCTCCACCACCAGCTCCGCCAGGGTGAAGCCGTCGTTGCAGTAGACGCTGTAAGCCCCCGGGTCGGCCTTGAGCCGCTGGGTGGAAAGCCGCTCCAGCAGGTCCTCGGTGGCGGAGCGGTCCGTGTCGTCAAAGAGGAAGGCGTCGGCCTGGGAGGTGCCCATAAGGCCGGAGGAGTGGTTCAGGAGCATCCGCACGGTGATCTGCTTGTACCGCGCGTCCGCCATCTTGAACCGGGGCAGGTACCGGGTGACGGGGGCGTCCAGCTGGATGCGGCCCTTTTCCACCAGCTGCATCACCGCCACGGTGGTATAGATCTTGCTCACGGAGCCGATGCCGTACAGGTCCGTGTCCAGCAGCACCCGGTTCTCCGTCTTGGAGTAGACGCCGCTGTGGCCCGCCAGGGTGATCTTCCCGTCCTGCCACACAGCGTACTGGATGCTGGCGGCGCCGCCGTACTGCATGGCGTAGCCCGCGGCCTGGGCGGCGGATTCCTCCCGGGTAAGGGGGGCGGTGTCCTCCGCCAGGGCCGGCACCGCCAGGCTCAGACTGAGGCTCAGGCTCAAAGCCGCGGCCGCCAGGCGGCCTTTCCATGTCTTTCTCATTTCCTCTTCCTTTCCCGCCCGGGGCGCCGGGCGCTTTGGTGAAGTGATGGTGCCAGTATAGACCATCCACCAGGGGGAAAGTCAAGGCCCGGAGGGTGAAAATTTCCTTTTTTACGGCGGACTTCTGCTCTCCGCCAGCTTTCCGGGGCGGTGCAGGGAAAAAGATACAAAAATGATGGCACTTTGGTGTATACTGCTTTGCAGGAGGTGAGTACCGTGAACAAGATCCTGATCGCCGAGGACGAGGCCCCCATCGCCAAGCTGGTCCGCACTGCTCTGGAGGGGGCGGGGTACCGCTGCGTCTGGGCCCGGGACGGAGCCGCGGCGGCGGACCGTCTGGAGCAGGAGTCCTTTGACCTGGCCCTGCTGGACATCATGCTGCCGGGGATAGACGGCTATGAGCTGCTGGACTACTGCCGGACGCTGGACGTGCCGGTGATCTTTCTCACTGCCAAGGGAGCGCTCCAGGACCGGGTCCGGGGCCTGCGGCTGGGAGCGGAGGACTACATCACCAAGCCCTTTGAGCTCATGGAGCTGCTGGCCCGGGTGGAGACGGTGCTGCGCCGCTGCGGCAAGACCGGCCGTATTCTGGAGCTGCCCCCGGACATTCGGGTGGACACCGTCTCCCGGGTGGTGCGCCGGGGGGAGGAGGCCGTGGCCCTGACGGCCAAGGAGTATGACCTGCTGCTGCTCTTTTTGCAGAATAAGAATGTGGCCCTGTACCGGGACCGGATCTACGAGCGGGTGTGGGGCGAGCCCTTCCTGGGAGACAGCCGCACCGTGGACCTGCACATCCAGCGGATGCGCCGGAAGCTGGGGCTGGAGAAGCGGCTGGTGGCGGTGTACAAGGTGGGCTACCGGCTGGAGGTGTAGGGATGGGCCTTTTCTGGAAGCTCTTTTGCAGCATGTTGGCCATCACACTGACGGCCTGCGCCATCGGCAGCTTCGTGCTCATCGACGCCCAGTTCCAGACCGCTCTGGACCGGGAGGTGACGGCGGTCTATGAGGAAAACGACCTGCTGCGCTACACCCTGGCCCGGGAGCTGGAGTCCGGTCAGGCGGCAGGCATCCGGGAGGCGGGGGCGCTGGCCGACCATCTGGAGATCACCACCAACCAGGGCCAGGTGGCCTTTCGGTTGAGCACCGCCGACGGGGAAAACATAGGCGGCAGCGGCACGCTGCCGGTGGACGCCCAGCTGTGCGGCGCCCTGAAGGAGGGGCAGCGGGGCTGGGAGCTGGAGCGGCTGGGGGAGCGCACCTACCTCCACGCTGCCAGTCCTCTGGTCCTGGCCGACGGTACGCTGTACCTGGAAAACTGCCGGGAGGTGGGGGCCATCTTCACCACCCGGCAGGAGCAGTACCAGCGCTTTTCCTGGCTGATGCTGGGGCTTTTGGCGGCGGTGGCCCTCATGTCCCTGGGGGTCAGCGCGCTGATGCTGCGGCCGCTGGGGCGGCTGTCCCAGGCGGCCCGGGCCATGGCCGGCGGGCAGCTGCATCAGCGGGTGAAAGTGGACAGCGACGACGAGCTGGGCCAGCTCTCCCGGGACTTCAACGCCATGGCGGAGCAGCTGGAGGGACAGGTCCAGGCCCTTACCGACGCCGCCCGGCGGCAGAGTGATTTTCTGGGCAGCTTTGCCCATGAGAGCAAGACGCCTCTGACCTCCATCATCGGCTATGCGGACCTGATCCGCTCCCGGCCTCTGAGCCGGGAGCAGGTGCGGCAGAGCGCGGACTACATCTTTCAGGAGGGGCGGCGGCTGGAGGCCCTGAGCCGGAAGCTGATAGACCTGATTGTCCTGGAGCGGCAGGATTTTCCCCTGCGGCAGACGGACATGGAGCACTTTTTGTCCCGGGTGGCAGGGACCTTTCGCCCGGCTCTGGACCGGGCAGGAGTGCAGCTGCAGCTCCGGGCAGCGCCGGGGCGGGTGCCTCTGGAGCCGGACTTGATGGAGACGGTCTGTTTGAATCTGCTGGACAACGCCCGAAAGGCCCTGGACCGGGGCGGCGTCATCCAGCTGGAGGGGACGAAGGAGGAAGGCGGCTACTGCATTTCGGTAACGGACAACGGCAAGGGGATTCCGGCGGAGGACCTGGCGCGGGTGACAGAACCCTTTTATATGGTGGACAAGTCCCGGGCCCGGGCCCAGGGCGGCGCCGGGCTGGGCCTGGCGCTGTGCCGGCGGGTGGTGGAGCTTCACGGCGGCCGCCTGGAGCTTCAGAGCCAGGAGGGCCGGGGCACCCGCGTCAGCGTCCACTTGAAGGGAGGGGAGACGGAATGAAGGGGAAAAAGACCTGGCTGCCGGTGGGGCTGACCTGTCTGGTGGTGCTGGGGGCCATGCTGCTGCCCCAGAGCGTGTCCCGGGCCCGGGACGCCCGGCTCCTGGGCCGGGTCCATGCCGAAGCCATGGAGGTGGCCGGTGGCTTGCCCACCCGTCCGGCTTCCCTGGAGGAGAAGCTGACGCTGCTGGGGATCTGGAGCCGGGACAACAGCGCGGTATCTTATTTCACCCAGGACCTGATGGTGGAGACGGAGGAAAGAGAGGACGGCGCCGGGAGCTGGGACCAGGCCGCTGTGGCCGCGGTGGAAAGCCTGGTGGAGGCAGGCGTGGTGCCGGAGGAGCTGGGGACGGAGCCCCCTGTGGTGGCTGGCGGAGAGCGGATGCTGCTGCGCAGCCAGAGCAGCGGCGTCAGCGCCAGCTTCCTCAGCCTCTGGTGCTCCTATGACAGATTTGGAGGCAGCCTGGATCTGGTCCTGGACGAGGACACCGGAACGGTGGTGCAGCTGTACTTGTCCTGGCCGGGGGCAAGCCAGCTCCTGCCCTCTCCCGGGGGAGTGGGCGAGGCCTTTTTCGAGACGCTGGACCTGGAGGCGGAGCTGCTGGAGGAGGGCAAGCGGACAGCGATCTTCCTTCTGCCGGCGTGCGCGGTGCAGTATGAGGTGCTTTTGGAGCGCGATATCCTTTGGATCAACTCCATAGGGATGTCCACTGCCGGGCAGGACAGCCCCAAAGCGGCGGGATGATGCCGAAAAGATGGGAAAATGAGGGAGATCTGACGGGATGCCGGGGTATCATGGCGAAAAGGAAAGGAGAGACAAGCCATGAATGAGCATCCAAGAGAGAGGACCGGCACCCGTCCGGTCCGGCGCAGGCGGAGAGGAGCGGCTTCGGCGCCGGTGGGCTTTTGGTCCCTGGGCATCCTTCTGCTGTGCGCGGTGGTATTTGCCGGCGGCTTTTTCCTGGGCCGGGCCTCCGCGCTGGAGCCGGAGAGGCGGAGCGGCGAAGAGGAGCCGACGGTACAAGGGCTGGTCCGGCTGCCCCAAGAGACGACCCCGGAGGCATCTGAGACCGTGCAGGAGCCCGACCCCTGGTACCTGACGCTCATCAACGGCGATCACCTGCTGAACCGGGAGGCCCCGGCGCCGGAGCTGACGGAGGTCTCCGGCGGACATCAGGTGGACAGCCGGATCGCCGGCGCTCTGGAGGAGATGCTCTCCGGCGCCCGGGCGGCAGGCCTCTCGCCGCTGATCTGCTCATCCTACCGCACCTGGGACAAGCAGGAGGCGCTCTATGAGAAAAAGGTCCGCAGCTGCCTCAGCCAGGGCATGGACCAGGCCCGGGCGGAGCAGGAGGCCGCCCGCTGGGTGGCCCGGCCGGGCGCCAGTGAGCACCAGGCGGGCCTGGCGGTGGATATCGTGGACATCTCCTATCAGCTGCTGGACGAGGCCCAGGAGGACACGCCAGTCCAGCAGTGGCTCATGGCCCACTGCGCCGATTACGGCTTCATCCTCCGCTATCCCACGGACAAAAGCGCCCTCACCGGCGTGGCCTATGAGCCCTGGCACTACCGCTATGTGGGCGCCGAGGCCGCCCGGGCCATCATGGATGGCGGGCTGTGCCTGGAGGAGTACTTATCGCAATAAAAAACGCGCCCTGTCGGGGCGGCACGCATAAAACAGCATAAGAATGTTTTCAGGAAACGGCGTAGCTTCGGCTATGCCGTTTCTCCGTTTTGCAGGTCAATCAGTAAAGACGCGGGGAGTATTCCTACAAGGTCATAGGAAATGTCAATCTGTTGTTCCCGATAACCCTTCGACTTGTCCGGCGCGTGAACATATACCGCCTTTACCATGTCGTTTAGGATAGTGGGTGTCAGCTCGTTCAAGTCGAGATACTTCCGCACCTTGCAGATAAACCTGTCGATATTCTCTGCCTGTTCCTCTTGTTCTGTAATTTCTTCATTCAACCGCAACAGCTTTTCCCGCAGTTCTTTCTGCTCCTGCTCGTAGTCGTCAGAGAGCATTTGAAATCTGCTGTCAGATAGTTTTCCGCCTACGTTGTCCTCATAAATACGCTTGAATAGTCGGTCAAGTTCTTCTATCCGTCGTTCTGCCTGCGTCAGTTGCCGACGCTTCGCCGCGAGTTCTCTTTTTGCTTCGGCTTTCTGCTTCGCACCCATAGCCTTGCGGAATTGTTCTTCATGGTTCGCAACACAGGCAATCGTCATTCTCATGTGGGCGAGTACGCCCCGTTCCAAGACAACGGCGCGGATAAAATGCGTCGCGCAAACCTCTTTCCCTTTGAGCCTTGAAGTAGAGCAGACAAAGTGGTCTTGCCTTGCTTCAAAGTTCCTGCTTGTGCAGTAATACAGCTTTTCACCGCAATCGGCGCAGCGCACAATGCCGGAAAACATATTTGTCTTTCCTGTCCTCGTCGGGCGGCGTTTGTTCTTCCGCAATTCCTGCACCCGCGCCCATGTGTCAGCGTCAATGATTGCTTCGTGGGTATTTTCAAACACAAGCCATTTTTCTTCGGGATTATTGCAGGTCTTTTTGCTCTTGTAGGACTGCTTGTAGGTTTTGAAGTTTACTGTATGCCCTTGATATTCCGGACGCTCCAAAATGTCGGCTATTGTATCGCCCGTCCAGTTAAAGGGATTATCCGGCGGCGCGTTCCTTGTCGCCCTGCCTGTCTGCTGAAAATGGATTGTCGGCGTTATGACTTTATCATCTTTCAGAATACGGGCAATCTGCGACGGCCCGTAACCGTCCAGACAAAGGGCGAATATCCGCTTGACAACTTCGGCAGCTTCGGGGTCGATAATCCACCGCTTTTTGTTTTCCGGGTCTTTCCTGTAGCCGTATGGCGGGTTGGTGCAGAGGTGTTCCCCCGCTTCGCCTTTTGACTTCATCACCGCGCGTATCTTCTTGCTGGTGTCTTTCGCATACCACTCGTTGATGATATTGAGAAAGGGGGTAAAGTCGCTGTCCTGCTGGTTTGCGCTGTCTATGCCGTTGTTAATAGCTATAAAACGCACGCCCTTTTCCACGAACAGGACTTCGGTATAAAATCCCACTTTCAGATAATCACGCCCAAGCCGCGACATATCCTTGACGATCAAGGTGGACACTTCGCCGTTTTCGATTTTTTCCAAAAGTTCGCTCCAACTTGGACGGTTGAAGTTTGTCCCGGAATATCCATCGTCCACGAAAAACAATGGATTTGAAAAATGATTTTCCTTTGCGTACTTACTTAAAATCGCCTTTTGATTTACAATGCTGTTGCTGTCGCCCGTTAGTTCATCGTCGCGGGATAGGCGGCAATAGAGGGCGGTAATCTTGCCAGACTGCCTTAACATCGTTTCTGCTCCTTTCATCGGCGGGCAGTCTGCCATTACAGGATTGCTTATACTCATTTTAACGCTCCTCGTCTTTTTCATCAATAGGGGAGTGCCCCATAAGCCGTAAAACTTTATGGGGTAGGCTTCGGCTTCCGTCGTAGCTTCCCGTAAAACGATAGAACGTCCTGCCGGATTGAATTGTAACTTCGTGTGTGGGCAACTCTTGATAGAGTGGATTTTTTACAACGATTTGCCCGTCTTTGATTGTTCGCTTCTTTTCCATTCCTTTCCCGTCCTTTCCTTTGTTTTGAGTAGGGAGCAAGCACAGCAAATGAGTACCCATTTGCGATTTTGGCTTGTTGGGAAAATCCCAAACCCTTTACTTTCTCTCACTCAATATCCCGTTTGAAAGGCAGCTTTTGTTGCACTTTCCCCCTCACTATATAAAAATGAAAATCCGGAAAATGATATTGACTTACCATGCAATTTGTGATATTCTAAATAAAAATATGTTTCTGCCGAGAAACGCTTATTCTTACTCCAGTCGGCCATGGAAGGAGTAAAAAAAAACGTCTATTTTTTTGTGGAGGTCAATATGATATTTCGAGAAATGAGGCGAAAAAAACAGGAACTATCGCGGCAAGAGATTGCGGATATTCTGCATAAGGGGACATCTGGTGTGCTTGCCCTTTTGGGCGACAACGATTATCCCTACGCCGTTCCAATCAGTTATGTGTATGACGACGGGAAAATCTATTTTCACAGCGCAAAAAGCGGTCATAAAATAGACGCTATTCAAAGAACTGAAAAAGCGTCGTTTTGTGTGATTGATAAAGATTTAGTTGTGCCGGAGGAGTACACAACTTATTTTAGAAGTGTAATTGCTTTTGGACAAATACGGATAATCGAAGGTGATCTCGAAAAGAGAGCAGCGATAGAAAAATTGGCAATCAAATATGCGCCGGAAGATACTGCCGCAAGCCGCGATCATGCCATAAACCGTGAGTGGAAGCCTCTTTGTATGTTGGAAATGACAATCGACCACATAACAGGAAAAGAGGCGATAGGACTTGTAAAAGAAAAGGAAAAATTAAATAGACTGTAAATAAAATCAGCCCGCCGGGGTTTCATTTTATTGTGTAGTAGGCCAGCGTTACACAAACGCTGGCCTTTTTTTATTTGTTAGGAGGATTGATTATCATGTATGAAGGCAAATCACACACTTTATTTGCCAAATATGCCGTACCGCAAATGATAGGGTTGCTGTTTAACTCGGTCTATATGATTGTTGACGGTGTATTCATTGGCAATCGACTTGGCCGCGACGCTATGGCCGCCGCTGCCGTTTCTGTTCCGCTTGTCGAGATACTAATTGCATTGTCTATGGCAGTTGCCACAGGCGCGGGCGTTTTGATTTCCTCACATCTCGGTCAAGGTGAGAAAGAAAAAGCACGCCACATTTTTAGCCTTGCCGCCCTATGTACGGCTGTTATGGGGCTGTTGATTAGCGTATTGGGAAATATTTTTATTCACCCGCTTGCTGAACTTTTAGGCTCAACTCCGGTTATCCATGATGAAGCAATCAGTTATATGTGGTACATCATTACCTTTTCCCCATTCCTGCTTTTCAGTTTCTTGTTAAGCGGTCTGGTGCGTAATGATAACCGTCCAAAACTTGCCATGTTTGCCCTCATGTTTGGCTCTGTATCAAATATTGTCTTGGACTATGTGTTTATGTACCCATTGAACATGGGGATTGCCGGTGCAGCATTGGCTACCGCACTTGGCCCCATTTTCAGCGTTTTAATTATGCTGCCCCATTTCATATTCAAGCGCGGGGATTTGTACTTAACGAAATTCAAACTGAAGTGGCGGAGCATTTGCTCGGTCTATGTACTTGGCTTCCCGTCCTTTATCATGGAGTTTACTATTGGCATTATTACCTTTGTATATAACTTTGCCATTGTGCATTATGGCTTTGGGGAAATCGGACTTGCAGCCTACCTTGTCATCGGCTACTTAATGTTGATTATTTTGACACTGTTTCTTGGTATGGCGCAGGGCTTGCAACCCGTATTTAGTTATTTTATGGGGACAGGGGAAGAAAAACGGAGCAAATCTCTACTTGGCTTTTCCATTAAAGCATTTTTAGCAATAGGCGTTTTGTGCTATGTCTTGATCGTGTTCTTCTCTCGCGGCTTTTTCACGATTTTCAATCCGGGAGATATTGAACTAATCAACTTTATGGAAAGTAAAAGCCTACCTTACTTTTCCGGTTTCTTCCTTGCAGGATTTAATATTTTAATGATTTCTTATTGGCAGGCAAATGGGCGCACAAGTAACGCCCTTACGGTATCTCTATGCCGTAGCGTCATATGGCCGCCAATTTTGGTTGCCGTTCTTCCGCTGATTTTTGGCAGCGAAGCCGTATGGCTTTGCCATTCTATCAGTGAAATCATGACGGCGATTATAGCAGTTGTTTTGATTGTTTTCATAAAGCGCAAGAAAGAAAATCAGAAAGTTGGATTTTAAGGAGGGACATGATATGAAGCGGATCATTACCATAGGCCGTGAATTTGGAAGCGGTGGAAGAGAAGTTGGCAGGCGTTTAGCCGAAAGACTGAATATTGCCTATTACGACCGAGAGATTATTGATGAATTGATGAAACGAACTCAATTAGCGGAAAGTTATGTGTTGCAAGTGGAGGAAAGCAGGCCCCTGCCGCTGTTACCAATAACAACTGCTCGCACTTTTGGTATTCCTACCAACTATACATTGGAAAATCGTCTGTCCATTTATAAGCAGGAAAGCGAAATAATCCGCGAAATGGCAGAGAAATCGGATTGTATCATTGTAGGACGATGTGCAGACTATGTTTTGCAAGATTTGAACCCTTTTCGCTTGTTTGTATATGCGGATATAAGTTCTAAAATTGCCCGTTGCAGGGAAAAGGGAGCCGACGCAGCGGCGATGACGGATAAAGAATTGCAGCAAAAAATTATATCTATTGATAAGAAAAGAGCACGTTACTACCAATTTTATACAGAACAAGATTGGGGCAATAAAGCAAACTACGATTTATGTATCAACACCACCAATACAGAAATCAAGAAAATCGTTGCTGCCATAGAGAAGTTTATCGTTTAGCAGTATTGGGGATGTGTCAATATGTCTGTATTTCATTATCTTTCTTCTCATAACCTGCGGTCAAAAAAAGCCCTTGCGCTTGCATGGGATTTTGCGCCTATGAGTATGAACACACAAGTCATATAGTTATCTCTTATAGTTCCTGTACCAAACGCCCATGCGGTTTTATGCTGCGTGGGCGTTTGGTATTTTGCCCCCTGCTTGGGAAGAAAGGGGGTGAGAAAAATGATGAATAGTGAGCAGTATCGGGAACATATCGAGCGCACTTTCAACGCCTTTTGCAAGATTGTCCTTTACCATGCGGCGCTGGGTATTTACAAGAAAATACGGCGGAAGCAACAGTTTGAGGTATCACTCGACTATCTTCGGGAGTTTGATTTTGAGCCGATTGCCACAACAGACGAGTATTTTGTGAAATACGATATGCCTACCACTTTTACCGTTCGTGGGGAAACGGTCATTGTAGAAAGCGAGCAGTTAGCGGCCGCGCTTTTGCGTCTGCCGGAAAAGCGGCGTGAAGTGCTGTTTTTGCGGTACTACCTCGGTTACAGCGATACGGAAATCGGAAGG
>CDTY01047908.1_pt1 | contig 38664 bp, 32 predicted proteins | sample 557731 | NCBI WGS metagenome assembly CDTY01 (sample SAMEA3182101, study PRJEB8094) | gut metagenome | biome: human; feature: gut; material: Stool; isolation source: human stool | place: Canada | collected 2013-02-12
GGACGGCATAGCTAATACCGCAGTGATAGAGCTTATGTGTAACAGCCAACGCATTCAGGCTTGCCTCTATATCGCGCAGACTATTCTTATCAGCATATTGAGCCAGGCACATAACCAGCAACTGGTCATAACAGGTGAGGTTTCTCACCCTGTAATTGCCTCTGTACTTGGCAACAATATCATTGAATTCCCTACGAGGTATGAACTGCATAATCTGTGCGAATACGATCTTTCCGAAATTCATGTAACACGCTTCTTTGATAAAGACTGCAAAGTTAGTCAATTCAAATCGTGTACATGAAATATCGAGTCTAAATCATTCTATTTTAATAACTTATATTTAAATCGTCTCGTTTTAACGGGACACTAGTGAATTTTAAACATTAATGATTCATTGTCACCTGTTTGAAGTGTAAATATGCGGTATCCCACACGTCCGTATCTTCCGGATAGAAAGTTTCCAAAGAAATAGAACGATTGATCAACTGGCGCATGGAAGCAATATCCTTTGCCGTTCCCGCCGCCAATGCCTGAATCATGATATTACCGATTGCCGTAGCCTCAGACGGGCCTGCCACAACAGGAATACCGACAGCATTGGCTGTCCAACGGTTCAATAATTCATTACGGCTTCCTCCGCCAATAACGTGAAGTGTCTCTATCGGGTGAGGAGAAAGAGTGCGAAGATTATCCAAAACCTGACGATAGCGCAGAGCAAGGCTCTCAAAGATACAACGTACAATTTGCCCCCGTGTCTGCGGAACAGGCTGATGAGAATCCGAACAGTACGTCTGTATAGCCTGTTCCATATCGGCAGGATTGGCAAACAGGACATCATCAGGATTAATCAGACTGCGGAACGGCTCACTGGCATTCGCTTCGGCTATCAGTTCCGGATAAGATGTCTGTCCCCACGCCGCACGGCAGCGTTCCAACAGCCACATCCCACAAATATTTTTCAATAGACGGATAGTGCCATCCACACCGCCTTCATTCGTAAAATTCAAAGATTCGGTTTCCTCTGTAATAACCGGCCCTTTCGTTTCCACTCCCATTAAAGACCAGGTTCCGCTGCTCAGATAGGCAAAATCAGGATTCATTGCAGGAACCGAAGCCACAGCAGAAGCCGTATCATGCCCGGCAACTGCGATTACAGGTATATCTCCCAATCCGGTCATGCGCTGTACTTCCTTTGTCAATGTTCCTATTTTCTCACCGGGATAAACAAAACGGCCGAAATTACTTTCCGTCAGTCCGAGTTCGCTCAATAAAGCATCTTCCGGTTTACGGGTGTTTGCATTGACCAACTGCGCCGTACTGGCAATGGTATATTCCGTTACCATTTCACCGGTCAGCATATAACTCAAAGCATCCGGTATAAAAAGCAATTTATCGGCAGCGGCCAATGCACTGTCATTATTACGTCTCAATGTATCAAGCTGGAACAAAGAGTTGAAATTCATCACTTGAATACCCGTCCACTCATAGACCTGCTTGCGGGCAACCTTTTTAAAGAAAGCCTCAGGCGCTCCGGCCGTATGAGGATCACGGTACGAATAAGGCTGACGAAGAAATCCGCCGTCTTTACCTACACAGACAAAATCCACTCCCCATGTATCAATACCGATGGAAGTAATTTCCACATTCTTCTTCTGAGCGACTATTTTCAGTCCTTCGATAATATGCCGGTAAAGCTCATATATATCCCAATAAAAATGTCCGCCGGTTTCAATCAGATGATTCGGAAACCGATTCACATCTTCCATTTCCAATCCTTCCGGTGTGAAAGTTCCCAAGATGGTACGGCCGCTGGTAGCTCCCAAATCGACCGCAAAAAAACATTGTTTCATGGTAATTAGTTTTAGTCGCTATTTCATGATACAAAAATAGGGGAATCATCCCCTATTCCTTGTACTTATTTTGACTGAAAGGGTGTCAGATTTGACAATCCGTTTCATCCGCTATTACCACATCCGGTCTTCTATTTCACATCCTCACAAAAACGGGTGACAATTTGCTCGCCTTCCGTATTCCGGATGGTTACGTTCTTCATCGTAACGGCCTTGCTATAAACAAATTCGGCTCCCAATCGGGAAGTTATATCAACATCTTCCAAAACCACATTCTCAATCGGCATTTCCGGGATACCGTTGAAGAACAATGCACGACGGGCGCCTGCGCATACCAAATTCTTCACATGAATATTCCGGAAACAAGGAGTTGTTTCATCCACAGGAAGAGGCTCTACTTTAGCCGGAACTTTTTCACCGCTCTCCAACACTTCAACGGCAGATTTTCCACCATAATAAAGATTGAAAGTAATCGGTTCGGTCGGAATATCCATCATAGACACATTGGTAATCCATATATTTTCAACAATACCACCACGACCGCGCTTGCTCTTAAAACGCAGTCCCACATCCGTTCCCAGGAACTGGCAATTGCTGACGGATACATTACGTACCCCGCCACTCATCTCACTGCCGACAACGAAACCGCCATGGCCTTTAAATACCGTACAGCCATCTACCACTACATTTTCGCAAGGACGTGCACGACGGCGGCCATCTTCATCCTTACCGCTTTTCAGACAGATTCCGTCATCTCCCACATCAAAGGTAGAATTCACAATCAGCGCGTTTTTACAAGATTCCAAATCCAGTCCGTCACCGTTCTGCGCATAGCTCGGATTACGCACCTGCACATCTTCAACCAGCACATTCTCACACATCAGCGGATGCAGGTTCCATGCCGGAGAGTTCTGGAAAATCACCCCTTGCAACCACACATTCTTACACTCTATCAGACTCACCATCACCGGACGAAGGAAATGACGGACACTTTGCCACTCTTCCTCCGTTTTCAGATTCTGGGGGACATTCATATTACTGATAGTATCCCCTTTCAAAGTTTCAGGATAAGGGAACCAGTAGGTAGGACGTTTATATACACCGCCACGGGCTGTTGTCTGCTTCCAGACGCTCTCCGTAACCTTCTCACGCTTCAACGGACGCCAGTAATGGCCGTTTCCGTCAATTGCCCCTTCGCCGGTTATAGCTACATTTTCCAGGTTACGGCCGGAAATCGGAGACTGGCAACGACGGGTATCCAACCCCTCAAACACTGTTTCCACCAAAGGATAGAGGTCCACATCAGGAGAGAAAAGGATAACAGCCCCTTTTTCCAAATGCAAGTCAATATTACTTTTCAATACGATTGGTCCTGTAAGCCAAACACCGGCAGGAACAACAAGATGTCCTCCCCCTTGTTCGGAAAGGGCATTGATTGCATCGGCAAAAGCCGATGTACATAGAGTTTCCCCATTACCGACGGCATTAAACTCTTTCAGATTGACCGTACGGTCGGGAAATCTCGGCGCTTCCACACGAGGCATGTCAAAAGGCAGGTTACGATAGACAGCTTCATACTTATAGTCCGCAGACTGGCAAGAACTGAATATCCATAAACAAACAGCAGCAATTACATACAATGGTTTTGTCATTCTTAATAGCGTTTTAAAGTTAGCAAACATACCGGAACATCTTATTCCGATACATGTATTAATTATCTCCTAAATAATAAGACGGTACGGGTGCTTGAGGATACCCCATGCTACGATGAGCCACATAACTACGGTACAAAGCGTCCTGCATCAACGTTACCCTACGGTCTGTCGCAGGAATATCGGTGCGGTAAATACGCAGTTCGCCGGGCAAAGCCGTTATCAGTTCCTCGCGCCAGTCACCTTCCATATCAGCCATCAGTAATATATCCCCCTTGATATTTTCCGTTAATATCTCACCTTTCCATTTCCAGATGCTCTGGCTACGTCCACCGGAAGAAGAGCCTGCTCCCCAACGGTTATTGTCTCCCTTAAATGTCTCACGCAACAAATCAGCATCCCACCATATCCAGTTACGGCAGCCGGGTATCTCATCTTGAGCTACTTGCAGTTTCTTCCCGTCGGCAGTAAGCAAATATCTGTCGGTACTTCCCCCCTTACGGTCTTCGCTGGCAAAACACTCCAAACCGGGATGAGCAGGATCAAAATCCGTTACCATACCGTCACCTACATGATAAGTAGTATGACCGATGCTCCATATCAATTTACCCGTAGCCGCATCCACTACTGAAACGCCACGGCCATCTTCCTTTTTGGGTTCACTTACCATAAACACCTGCATGCCTTCCCTATCGGGATGCAACTTGCAAAGATATGCCTTGTCGCTATGTCCCAAGCCCGAAGACCACAAAAGTGTTCCGTTATCATCAAGCATACAAGAACCTAACATAACCTCATCACGGCCGTCACCGTCCACATCGGCAGTAACCATGCTGTGCGCACCCATACTACGGACAACAGGATTCTCCTCATCACCGTCCCAACGCCATGCACGTTCCAATTTACCTTTTTTCAACATCCAGGCATCCACAACCATCAGCTTGTAAGTGCCGCGTGCCGCCAATATAAACGGGGTCTTTCCGTCTAAATAGGCAACCCCCATCTGATTACGATTCTGACGAATCAGATTTCCGTAACGGTCATTGCGCTCAGGCCAATCCACCCGGTCTATCTCCTGTCCGGTCATGCCGTCCAGTACGGAAAGATATTCACTCCCGCCGCAAACACGTCCTTTCTCATTTTTCACATAGTCAGTACCCGCTGTTTTAATCGCCACCTCAGCCTTACCGTCACCATTGAAATCGTATACGATAAAAGGCGAGTACCAGATACCCGGTTCAATCCCCGGTCCCATATCGTATGTCCATAGGTAAGTACCGTCACTCAAATAAGCGGATATTTTATACGTTTTTCCGGTAGTATCACCCGGCATGCCCGGATCTACGTTCGTTTCGGGAGTACGGACGATATAATCATAAGTTCCGTCCCCGTTCAGGTCGGCCAATGCTATTTTTCCTGCTTTTGCATTATCTTTCAAGCGGATAGATGTATAAGGCTTCAAATCGGACAACACAACCTTCCGTTTTTCCGATACAACCGGCTTCTGTCCTTTGACAACAGCTTCCACCCAATAGACGGCTTGTGCATGAGGAGCGGTGTCCACAAAGTCACAAGTACGGGAAACGGCCTTTTTCGTCAGGCGGCAAGCCTTTCCGCCCACCTCACGATATACATGGAAAGCCGTGGCGGGAGCATCCGATGCCAGCAAACGCCAGCTGAGATACACGGATTTGCCGTCCCGGGAAGGGGCAACCGCCAGTCCGCGATTTAAATTTTCAGTAATCCGCTCTTGGGCAAATCCCTCTACCAACGGTTTCGGTTCATGCTTAGGATCAAGGATTTCATAGAAATAGTTTCGTTCACGCGGGTCTTGAGCATATAAGGAGCAGAAAGCGCAAACAAGCGCTACTCCGCCCAGACTGATTTTTTTCATTGCATTTCGTTTTTAGTTATCTTCAGTGGTATAATACGTACAGGGCCTAATAATCCGCTTGGCACAGGTTCCCAACCGGCATAAGTTCCTTTTTTATAACCAAGCGCTGCAATATTTATATCTTTGAAGATGCGCCACTTCACTCCACGGCGATCCATATCGGCTATGCGATTGGCAGGTAGATTGGTTACTTCTATTTCCAAAGTATTCTTTCCCGGACACAGGTATTGCCCGACGGAGCAACAATAGGGCACAGCCCATAAAGTGGCAACATTCCGGCCATTGATACGTACACGGGCACTTTCACGGACATCGCCAAGTGAGAGTAACCAGTCCTGGGCCGATGCCGGATTTTCAATCACAAAAGTGGTTGTATAACAGCCTGTCCCCATCACCGTTTTAGCACCTTCAAAGGATAAATCCGTCCATGAGCCCAAAGCAACGGAATCCGGCACACTATGTACCGCAGGAGCGCTTTCCACAAACCGCAGGTTCCATAAGCCGGACAGTTCGACAGCTCCCCGTGCAGCAGTCTGATACTTCCATTCCGGAGCTTGTACGTCAGCTTCCGTAAAAGTTTTCAATATGGCAGATTCTCCGGAGGCCAATTGCAAATAAACTTCCGTCTTTCCATCCTTCTGACGCAAACGAGCCTTGCCGGAAACGCCGTTCATCGGATTATAAAGCATGGCCGAACGTGCAAGCACAGCCAACGGTATCCAACTTTCCGTATCTTTTCCGGTCAGTGCGGAAATGAAATAATGATAACCTTCCGGGTTCTTCCGACGGATACAACTCAAATCAAAAGAAGTTTTCATCGCTTCCGGTATAGCAGCAGTCTGCGCCAGTGTACGGACATAATCCGTACCGAAGAACACCGTCTTACCTTTACCTTGCTTATTTCCTAATTTCTTTACCTGCTCCAGAGTACCCTTAAAGTCCGTACGGCGCTGTTCCAACCTGGCATACCCCGGAACATCCTCCGGATACCGGTCCAGAAACACAACAGTCGCCCCCTCTCTTGCCAATTCGAGCAGGCGGGCAAGTACGTCCGCAGGCATTAAACGTGCACCGGGAACAACCAATGCTTTATAAGCTGTTCCGCCTGACGTCACAATTTTCTTATCACGGCAGGTGGCCGTACGAATGAAGTTATCGGAAATATAATCCATATCATAACCGGCATCGTTAATGCGGTGCACCGCTTCTATAAAACCCGGAGCACGCCGTGCCATTTTATGAATATCAAACATCAGCAGACGTCCGTCCTGCTCCTGCCACATATCATATACCGGCAAATACACAAGGAAGTCATTATCCGGCTGTCCCATCTGCAAAAAACTCTGGCAACGGGATATATATTGAAAGAAAGCAGGCGCATCACGCCAGATGCTGTTCGTCGGACTCATATCCACTGTAGCATAAAACTTCCAGCCGGGCCAGGCAGCCTCAGCAGGAGAATAAGTCGTACCATGGAAGAAAGTATGATTGACGCCGGAAACGAACATGAGGTCGATATCCGGCTTGCACTGTGACAGAGAAGTGCGGAAATGTTCCGTCAGCCAAGTAAAAGTTTCCGAAGAGGTATAAGGTTTACCGGCAATATGAGCGCCCGAAGATGCGTATTTCAACATGGAGAGGTCGGAATCATTGGGACGCGTCAGCGAATCCTTACGCAATCCCCGTATACCGAAATCAGACAAACCGAAACCTTCGCACTCCGGAATATCCACCGTGGCATAAAGGTCTATCAGATTTCCCGGCGAGCCATGAGCCTGATTTCTGGTTTTAGCCCCGTGCCGATGTGCCCACTCCGTCCACTGACGGGTGAAATTCTCCTGCAACAGTTCACCGAGAGTTTCACGATAATCGGAGATGATGCGCCGGGTCTTGTCCGAACGCTCCCCTGCCGCCAGAAACTCCGGCAGGTGTTCTTCCAGTTTATAACCGCGACGCGCCAGAAACTCATCAAAAAGTCCTTCCGACCAGTCCGCCCCGTAAACCTCATAGGAGTCGTTAAAGAAATTATGGGGATAAGCTGTAGCACCACCTGCCGTATCCTTGAACTTTCCGTCAAAAGCGCGTTCAAAGCGTCCGAGATAGTTTTTCACGGCACGGGCCGAGAAATGATTCATCACATACCCCTCACCGCCGGGTGCCGCACGCTTCACCTTCTGCAAAGTCTTGCCGCAAAAGGCGGCAATCAAACGCCAGCTACCTTTCGGAGCTTTCCAGCATAACATTCCGTCTTTTACCTTATCCGTCAAATCCAGACACTTCCCCGTATCGGAAAAGGCCATCAGACGCTCCAGTTTGGCATAAGGCTTTTGTTTTTTATCGGCAACCTCTATTCTCTTATCAAGCGTATTCCCGCCTTCTAACCGATATTCCGTAACAAACAGTTTGCAGGCGGCATCCTCTATCCCCACTTCAGGGCCTCCGAAAGGCCAGCCGGTACCGGTGTTCATATCAATCTGCATGCCCAGACGGGACGCTTCACTTTCCGTATATTGCAGCATCTGCATCCATCGGGAAGAGAGAAACTGAATATCCTTCGCATCATTTCCCTGTACGCCATAAATCGGAGTAATCTCCATCGTGCCCATTCCCGCCGCAGCATATGCTTCCAGATTACGGGTCAGGTTTTCCTTATCCACCGCACTTCCCATCCACCACCAGCGTGCAGCCGGTTTGGCATCCAAACCAATCTCCGGCCACGAAACATCTTGTGCAGACAAAAAAACTGCACAAAATGCAAACATGGCAATACAAAACAATCGATTCATACCTATTTTATTTTCTCCAGTTCCAGACATCCCATAATGAACGGTCCCGTTGCTTTGGCGTCATTATCCCTCATCTTTTCACCTATATAATATTCAAAACTTCCGTCGCGATACGGATGACCGCCCAAACCGCCAACCTGGCAACAACGGGTCAGAGTCAGCGTTCCGTCCTGTTTCTCCACCAGCAATTTATCTTTCAAGCCCTGCAGAGCCTTTTCCGCTACAGCGCGGTATCTGGCATCGATATATCCTTTATTCACTGCTTTTGCATAAGCATACATACATTGGGTGGTCACGGATGCCTCAGGGAAATTACCCTTGCGTTTAGGCTGGTCGATAACCTGATACCAAAGTCCCGCCTTATCCTGATATTTCGGCAATGTCTCCGCCAATCCGCGGATATAGCCAATCATGTCGGCACGTCCCGGATGATTTTCGGGTATATAGTCCAAAGCATCCACCAGTGCCATAAACCACCAGCCTATACTGCGCCCCCAGAAGTTGGGAGAATGTCCGGTTTCCGGGTTCGCCCAACGCTGGCTCTTGCTTTCGTCCCACGCATGATGATACAGTCCTGTCTTGGCATCATAGGTATGTTTATGGCAGAGACGGAACTGTTTCACCGCCTCGTCAATCCATTCCGGTTTATTGAATTCCGCACCATACTGCGCCATAAACGGAGAAGCCATATACAGTCCGTCCAGCCACATCTGATGCTGATAAATCAGTTTATGCCAGAATCCGCCTTCCAAAGTACGGGGCTGGTTCTTCAACTGTTTGATAAGGATATCCATTGCCGCTTTATATCGTTGGTCGCCGGTTTCACGGTAAAGGTCAAACAGCACCTTTCCGGAGTTAATGAAATCCAGGTTATAAGTGGACTTATCATACAGATGGATTTCCCCCTTTTCATTAATCAGAGAGTCGGCCCATTGCTTCACATAATCATAGTAACGACGTTCGCCCGTTGCCTTCCACATCTGCAACATGGCGCAGCAACCCACTCCCTGGGCATAACCGAAGAACAGGCGCTTGCCGTGATCCAACCGGTAAGCCTGCGGAAAACGCATCATCTCGGAGTCGGCAAACCAACGTGCATACGAGCCTTGTTCCCATGTATCCGTGCGGAAAGGCACTGCGGGCAAACCCGACTTATTATAAAGATTTACACGGAAGAAGTTACAAAAGCCGTAACGTACGGCAACCGGCTCCGCCACCTGCGGAGCGGAAACTTCCAGCCGGTTGCCTTTTATCACAGCCACCGCCGGATAGAAACGCCGGTCGGCTCCCGCAACCAGAAAGCCCTTGACCGGAGCATTCTCAGGTGTCATCAAACCGTCTTCGGCATATTCAAAACTCAATACAGCCTTATTGCCGCTGACTTTCATCGTTTTGAAGAGCGGGCCGGAGTATGCCACATCCTTCCCATATTGTTTGGCAAGCGCCCACAAAGCCATGCGTTCACCCGCCACGCGCTTATTACGCGGATGAATATCCGTAGAATCCGCCGCATCCGTAACAACCGCCATGCCCACATTCTTCAGCCCGCTTTGCCATGTTTTGAGCTGTGCTTCACGAATACCGGCCGGCTGTCCTTTATGCGGAGCAATCTGCATGAAATAGAACGGCATGTCGGGTTGCTTCCATTCTTTCCGCCAACTGTTAATCATATTGGTGAATACCTGCTGATATTTTTCATGACGAATGGCATTCGATTCTCCCTGATACCAGATATTTCCTTTCACCGTATATCCCAGAATAGGATGAATCATACCGTTCCAAAGCGTAGCGGGGACCTTGCAATATCCCTTCTCCTGCTTCACATTCTTCAAAGCAAAATCTTCAAGTACATCTGCATAGAGCGGATTGTTCTTCATAACACTCATTTTCGTCCACGATTCCGCATGCGTACCTCCCCATGTAGACTGTATCATACCTACCGGCACATTCAATTCCTTATGCAACCGGCGTCCGAAAACGAATCCCACAGCCGAGAAGTCATACAGGTTTTTCGGCGTGCACACCAGCCACCGGCCTTGACAGTCATCCTTTTCACCGTCGGGAGCCAACTGATGTTCCACCCGGAACAGACGAAGTTCCGGATAATCCGCATCCTTCATCTCCTCGGCTTCCGTTATCATACCGGTCATCCATTTTTTATCGGGATGCTTGCAAACCGGATATTCCATATTGGATTGTCCGGTACAGAGCCATACTTCACCTACCAATACATTATTAATAGTAATCGTATTCTCACCGCTCACCGTAACAGACTGCCCTTTTGCAGCCGCAGGCGTTTTCAGCTTCACAGTCCATTTGCCGTCAGTCGCAGCCTTGGTTGTCACGGTTTTATCCGTCCATGACGCTTTTACCGAAACCCGTTCACCGGGCGTTGCCTTTCCCCACAGATTGACTTGCGCGTTTTGCTGCAATACCATATTATCGGAAAAGATAGCCGGAAGTACCACTTTGGCAGAAACGGAACCTGCCAATACTAAAAGAAAGGAAATTAATCCAAGTAGTTTTTTCATGTGCCTTTGATAGTTTTAATAGAATTAAGAAATGAACTTTATTCTGTATTGCAAAAATAAGAGCTTCACGGCAAACGGACTCTGAGCCTTTTGGCAGTTCTCTTATTGTTTTTGTCGTTTATCACCTACTCCACCCCGCCCAAGACACGGTTATACTTGCCGTTTCTCTTGCGGCAGCCAGAGATAAACCGCACGCAGACAGCTTGCACTTACCCCACACTGAGTTTTTCAAGCTACCTGTCTGAAGTTGTCGCAAAGATATAATTAAAAGATTTCCGATAAAAGGCTTTTAATTATATTCCGAACCTGCATACATATACCGTCTTTTTTACGTTTTTTGCATATTAAAGAATAAAAAAATCCCATTTCTGTATATTCTTTCCAAAATATTCCCTACTTTTGCACCAACCTAAGAATAATTATACAGAAACATGAAAAAGAAAGCCAATCGGTTAGATGCCATCAAGATGATTATCTCAAGCAAAGACATCAGTTCTCAGGAAGAGCTGTTGCAGGCTTTGGGCAAAGAGGGCTTTGAGCTGACACAAGCCACCTTGTCACGCGACTTGAAACAGTTGAAAGTAGCCAAAGCGGCCAACATGAACGGGAAATATGTATATGTTCTTCCCAACAACATCATGTACAAGCGCAGCAACGACCAGAGCGCAAGCGAAATGCTGATGACCAGCGGCTTCATTTCCCTCCATTTCTCCAAGAACATTGCCGTCATCCGCACCCGGCCCGGCTATGCCAGCAGCATGGCTTATGACATCGACAACCGCGAATGTCCCGCCGTACTGGGCACCATTGCCGGCGACGACACGATCATGATGGTTCTGCACGAGGCTGCATCCCACGAAGAGGTGCGTATGTTTCTGTCACAAATCATTCCTAACATAAAGTAAACCTGTACAACTATATTACAACGAATATATAACGAAATAAAAGAAATGGATTCGAAACAGATTGATGTGATGGTGGCCGACGCCTCACATGAAGTTTACGTGGATAAGATTTTGGATACCATCCGAGAAGCTGCCAAGGTGCGCGGAACGGGCATCGCAGAACGCACACACGAATATGTGGCGACTAAAATGAAAGAAGGAAAAGCTATCATAGCTTTATGTGGAGACGAATTTGCAGGTTTCACCTACATAGAAAGCTGGGGAAACAAGCAGTATGTGGCAACATCGGGCCTCATCGTACATCCCGATTACCGCGGCTTGGGACTGGCAAAACGTATCAAGACGGCTTCTTTCCGCCTGGCACGTCTGCGGTGGCCCAAAGCCAAGATATTCAGTCTGACCAGCGGAGCGGCCGTTATGAAAATGAATACCGAATTGGGCTACGTACCGGTTACTTTCAATGAACTGACAGACGACGAGGCTTTCTGGAAAGGCTGCGAGGGCTGTATCAACCATGACATACTGGTAGCCAAAAACCGGAAGTTCTGCATTTGCACGGCAATGCTTTACGACCCGAAGTTACACGAGGAAGATAAAATATAATTAATTATAGATTTTGAATTATAAATGGGAACACACGGACTCGTTATAACAAGCCTGATTCCTAATTTATAATTCAACATTCAAAATTCATAAGTATTATGGAAAAGAAGAAAAAAGTAGTAGTTGCATTCAGCGGTGGTCTGGACACCTCATTCACAGTTATGTATCTGGCCAAAGAGAAAGGATACGAGGTATATGCGGCTTGTGCCAATACCGGCGGTTTCAGCCCCGAACAGCTGAAGACAAACGAAGAGAACGCCTACAAACTGGGTGCTGTAAAATATATTACTTTGGACGTAACGCAGGAATATTACGAAAAGAGCTTGAAATACATGGTATTCGGCAACGTATTGCGTAACGGTACTTATCCTATTTCCGTAAGCTCCGAACGTATATTCCAGGCGCTGGCCATTGCACGCTACGCCAACGAAATCGGCGCAGATGCCATTGCACATGGTTCGACCGGTGCGGGTAACGACCAGATTCGTTTCGACATGACTTTCCTTGTCATGGCTCCGGGCGTGGAAATCATCACCCTGACACGCGACATGGCTTTGAGCCGCCAGGAAGAGATAGATTATCTGAACAAGCACGGCTTTGCAGCCGACTTCGCCAAACTGAAATATTCCTATAACGTAGGTCTGTGGGGTACTTCCATTTGCGGCGGTGAGATTCTGGATTCCGCACAGGGACTTCCCGAAAGCGCTTATCTGAAACATTGCACCAAAGAAGGCAGCGAACAGTTGCGCCTGACCTTCGAGAAGGGTGAGCTTAAAGCGGTCAACGATGAAAAATTCGACGACCCCATCAAGGCTATCCAGAAGGTAGAGGAAATCGGTGCGGCTTACGGCATCGGCCGCGATATGCACGTAGGCGACACGATTATCGGTATCAAGGGCCGCGTAGGTTTCGAGGCAGCCGCTCCCATGCTGATTATCGGCGCACACAAGTTCCTTGAGAAATACACATTAAGCAAATGGCAGCAATACTGGAAAGACCAGGTAGCCAACTGGTACGGTATGTTCCTGCACGAAAGCCAGTATCTGGAACCGGTAATGCGCGACATCGAAGCCATGCTGGAGTCTTCGCAACGCAATGTAAACGGTACTGCGATTCTCGAACTTCATCCGCTCTGTTTCTCTACCGTAGGCGTGGAAAGCGACGACGACCTTGTAAAGAACAAATTCGGCGAATACGGTGAAATGCAGAAAGGCTGGACTGCGGAAGACGCCAAAGGCTTCATCAAGGTGACTTCTACCGCACTACGTGCCTATTACTCAAACCACAAAGACGAAGAAATCTAAATGATGAACCGGAAGCAAAAATTAACGCGCCCCCGAAACGGAAGAATGCTTTCCGGCGTATGTGCAGGACTGGCAAACTTTTTCGGACTCGACGTGTCACTGGTACGCATCATCTACGTTTTTGCTACGATCTTCACTGCGTTTGCAGGTACACTTATATATATCATACTATTAGTTATAATACCAGAAGAACCCAATAGATATTATCAACATGATTAAAGTAGGAATCATCGGCGGAGCCGGATACACGGCAGGCGAACTGATACGCCTGTTACTGAACCATCCCGAAGCGGAAATCGTATTCGTAAACAGCTCGAGCAATGCCGGCAACAAAATAACCGACGTACACGAAGGGTTGTACGGAGAGACGGATTTAACGTTTACCGACGAGCTTCCGTTGGACGAAATCGATGTGCTTTTCTTCTGCACGGCGCATGGCGACACCAGAAAATTCATGGAAAGCCACAACGTACCGGAAGATCTGAAGATAATCGACCTCTCCATGGACTATCGCATCAAGAGCGACGACCATGACTTCATCTACGGCCTTCCCGAGCTGAACCGCCGTGCCACCTGCACGGCAAAGCATGTTGCCAACCCCGGCTGCTTCGCCACCTGCATCCAGTTGGGCCTGCTTCCGCTTGCCAAGCATCTGATGCTGAACGGCGATATTATGGTGAATGCCATCACCGGCAGCACCGGTGCAGGCGTCAAACCGGGAGCTACGAGCCACTTCAGCTGGCGCAACAACAACCTGAGTGTGTACAAGGCTTTCGAGCACCAGCACGTGCCCGAAATCAAGCAATCGCTCAAACAGCTCCAGAACAGTTTCGATTCGGACATTGATTTCATCCCTTATCGCGGTGATTTTCCCCGCGGCATCTTTACCACTATCGTGATAAAGACCAAAGTGGCGTTGGAAGAGATTGTCCGCATGTATGAAGAGTATTATGCCAAAGACTCCTTCACGCATGTCGTCGGCAAGAACATCGATTTGAAGCAGGTTGTCAACACCAACAAATGCCTTATCCATTTGGAAAAGCATGGCGACAAGCTCCTTATCATCTCCTGCATAGACAACCTGCTGAAAGGAGCCAGCGGACAGGCCGTACATAACATGAACCTGATGTTCAATCTGGAAGAGACTGTCGGTTTGAGACTGAAACCCAGTGCTTTCTAAAGTATCTTTAATTTGTAATCAGTTACTGAAAGAATGAAACTATTCGATGTATATCCCCTTTTTGACATCAATATTGTCAAAGGAAAAGGCTGCCATGTATGGGACGATAAAGGTACGGAGTACCTCGACCTCTATGGCGGTCATGCAGTAATCTCTATCGGACATGCACATCCGCACTATGTAGAGATGCTCGGCAAGCAAGTAGCCACGCTTGGATTCTATTCCAACTCCGTTATCAACGAACTGCAACAGCAACTGGCAGAACGGTTGGGAAAGGTCTGCGGATACGATGATTATTCCCTTTTCCTTATCAACAGCGGAGCCGAAGCCAACGAAAACGCGTTGAAGCTCGCTTCGTTCCATAACGGACGGACTCGTGTGGTATCCTTCTCGAAAGCTTTCCACGGACGTACTTCATTGGCGGTAGAGGCAACCGACAATCCCAAAATCATTGCTCCCATCAACAACTGCGGACACGTTACCTATCTCCCGCTGAATGATACAGAGGCGATGAAAGCCGAACTGGCGAAAGGCGATGTATGCGCTGTAATCATCGAAGGCATTCAGGGAGTGGGCGGCATACAGTTGCCCACCGATGAGTTTATGCAAGCCTTGCGCAAGGCCTGTACAGAGCACAATACGGTACTGATTCTGGACGAAATCCAAAGCGGTTACGGACGTAGCGGCAAGTTCTTCGCCCATCAGTACAACGGTATCAAAGCCGACATCATCACTGTAGCCAAAGGCATAGGCAACGGATTCCCGATGGCGGGCGTACTTATCAGTCCGATGTTTACTCCCGTTTACGGTCAGCTCGGAACCACTTTCGGCGGAAATCATCTGGCTTGCAGCGCTGCGCTTGCCGTACTGGATGTCATAGAGCAGGAAGCTCTTGTAGACAATGCCGCCCAAGTAGGCGCATACCTGATGGAAGAGCTGAAGAAATTCCCGCAAATCAAGGAAGTGCGCGGACGCGGACTGATGATTGGTCTCGAATTTGAAGAGCCTGTCAAAGAACTGCGTTTGAGGTTACTGAAAGAACAGCATGTATTTACCGGTGTCAGCGGCACGAACGTACTCCGCCTGTTGCCGCCCCTGTGTCTCGGCATGGACGAAGCGAACCTCTTCCTGGAACGTTTTAAGAAAGCACTTTGACAATTTACGGATAATCAGCCGGCAAAAGATACGACCGAAAGAAGAATACCTTCCTGTTTCGGTCGTTTTTTCATTAAAATCTTTACCTTTGTCCGAAGACAACTTTTTAAATGACAAGATGATATGAAAACAGCAATTATCGGTGCAGGAAATATGGGCGGCTCCATCGCCCGCGGTCTGGCAAAAGGAACCATCATCCCCGCCAGCGACATCATTGTTTCTAATCCCACGCAAGGCAAACTGGATGCGTTAAAGGCTGAGTTCCCCGCTTTGCAAACCACACGCGACAATCAGGAAGCCGTTACCGGCGCCGAGCTCATCATACTCGCCGTCAAACCGTGGCTGATAAAACCGGTGGTAAGCGAACTCAAGCTGAAAAGCAAGCAGATACTTATCTCCGTAGCTGCCGGCATCCCTTTCGAAGAACTGGCACACTACGTGGCAGACAAGGAGATGACCATGTTCCGCCTCATCCCCAACACCGCCATCAGCGAGATGGAAAGCATGACGCTCATTGCAAGCCGTAACGCCAGCAAGGAACAGGAACAGCTTTTGCTCGACATCTTCAACCAGATGGGACTTGCCATGCTGATTCCCGAAGATAAGATAGCGGCAACCACCGCCATGACTTCCTGCGGCATCGCTTATGTACTGAAGTATATCCAGGCAGCCATGCAGGCCGGAATAGAACTGGGCGTTTACCCCAAAGACGGCATGCGCATGATAGCCCAGTCGGTAAAAGGCGCCGCCGAACTGATTCTGAACAACGACACGCATCCCGCCATAGAGATTGACAAGGTATGCACTCCCGGCGGAATTACAATCAAGGGTATCAACGAGCTGGAACATCAGGGATTCTCTTCCGCCATTATCAATGCCATAAAAGCAAGTAAATAACCGTACTAATCCACTTAATAAAAACCACATGGACGAACAGATTAAACAAATAGCCGAACGCCTGCGCGGACTGCGCGACGTATTGGAATTGAATGCCGAAGACATCGCCCGCGATTGCGACATCCCGGCAGAAGAGTACCGTCTTGCCGAAACGGGAGAATTCGACATCTCCGTAAGCATGCTGCAAAAGATAGCCCGCCGTTACGGCATCGCACTGGATGCCCTGATGTTCGGCGAAGAGCCGAAGATGAGCAGCTACTTCCTTACCCGTGCCGGCAAGGGAACCAGCATCGAGCGCACAAAAGCCTATAAATACCAGTCACTGGCTGCCGGCTTCATGAACCGCAACGCCGACCCGTTCATCGTCACCGTCGAACCCAAGCCGGATAACGAGCCGATACACTACAACAGTCACTCCGGACAGGAATTCAACCTTGTACTGGAAGGCCGCATGATGCTGAGCATCGACGGCAAAGACTTGATTTTAAACGAAGGAGACAGTTTGTATTTCAACTCCAAACTGCCTCACGGCATGAAAGCGCTGGACGGAAAGAAAGTACGTTTCCTTGCCGTAATCATGTAACAACACATAGAAGAACGGAGAATGAAGAAATTCCAAAAGTTATGGTAGAAAGATTTTTATCGCAAACGTCCTTTACATCTCAAGAGGACTTCATCAAGAATTTAAAGATTAACGTACCGGAGAATTTCAATTTCGGTTATGACGTAGTGGATGCCTGGGCGGCCGAACATCCCGACAAGCCCGCACTGCTCTGGACCAATGACAAGGGCGAGCACATCCAGTTCTCATTTGCCGACATGAAACGCTATACGGACATGACGGCTTCCTATTTCCAGAGCCTCGGCATCGGCCACGGCGATATGGTAATGCTCATTCTGAAACGCCGCTATGAGTTCTGGTTCAGCATCATCGCACTGCATAAGCTGGGGGCCGTCGTTATCCCCGCCACACACCTGCTTACCAAGAAAGATATTGTATACCGCTGCAATGCCGCAGACATCAAGATGATTGTCTGTGCCGGCGAAAGCGTCATTACCGACCACATCACGGCTGCCATGCCCGACTCTCCGAGTGTGAAGAAGCTGGTCAGCGTAGGCCCGGAGATAGCCGAAGGTTTTGAGGACTTCCACAAAGGCATTGCCGATGCCGCCCCTTTCGCACGGCCGGAGCATCCCAACAGCAACGACGATATTTCCTTGATGTACTTCACCAGCGGCACTACCGGCGAACCCAAAATGGTGGCGCACGACTTCACGTATCCGTTGGGGCACATCGTTACCGGAAGTTTCTGGCACAACCTGCACGAAAACAGCCTGCACCTCACCATTGCCGATACGGGCTGGGGTAAAGCCGTATGGGGCAAGCTGTACGGACAATGGATAGCCGGAGCCAACATCTTTGTATACGACCACGAGAAATTCACTCCTGCCGATATTCTGACAAAGATACAGGACTATCACGTCACCTCGCTTTGTGCACCCCCTACCATCTTCCGGTTCCTGATTCACGAAGACCTGACGAAGTACGACCTCTCTTCATTGCAGTATTGCACCATTGCCGGAGAAGCGTTGAACCCCGCCGTATTCGATACATTCAAGAAACTGACAGGCATCAGCCTCATGGAAGGTTTCGGACAGACCGAAACCACCCTTACCGTAGCCACCATGCCGTGGATGCAGCCCAAACCGGGCAGCATGGGATTGCCCAATCCCCAATACGACGTAGACCTGATAGACCATGACGGCCGTTCGGTAGAGGCCGGTGAACAAGGACAGATTGTAATCCGTACCGACAAAGGCAAGCCGCTCGGTCTGTTCAAAGAATATTACCGCGACGCCAACCGCACCCGCGAAGCATGGCACGACAACATCTATTACACCGGCGACGTTGCCTGGAAGGACGAGGACGGCTACCTCTGGTTTGTAGGCCGCGCCGACGACGTTATCAAGAGCAGCGGTTACCGCATCGGCCCGTTCGAAGTGGAAAGCGCCCTGATGACGCATCCCGCTGTTATAGAATGTGCCATCACCGGAGTTCCCGATGAAATACGGGGACAAGTGGTGAAAGCCACCATCGTACTGTCCAAAGACTATAAGAACCGCGCCGGCGAGGAACTGGTCAAGGAGTTGCAGAACCACGTAAAGAAAGTGACCGCTCCTTACAAATACCCCCGTGTCATAGAGTTCGTTGACGAACTTCCCAAGACCATCAGCGGTAAGATACGCCGTGTGGAAATCCGGAAGAACGACGAGAAATAACCGCTTCGGAATAAGCAGAAGCATAGATGGCTTGTAAAAGAGACAGCGGTTGTATCAATTTAAGAATGACAAGATAATGTGTCAGTCATCATTTTGATACAACCGCTGTTAAAAAGGGGGCTGATGTTCCCAATTAGAATGAATATACGAAACCTATTGACAAATCTTCAGTGCTCAGACTAAGTCCGGATACGCTGTTATCGTACTTGTAGTCATCACGGTATCCCAGAAAGCCAAACTTGGTGACAAATGAAAAATGGTCGGTCATGTCTAAAGCTATTCCCGGTTTGATTCCGATTTCAAAACCATTATGGTTGTCATGGTCTTCCACCTTATAGGTTGAAATCCCTAAACCGCCCTCCAAAAAGAGGCGAACCATACCTTTTTCAAAATAATTCCATCGTGCATATGGTGCAAAGTGGAAGGCATTTACATCCAAATCTTCACCTTTTTTAGTTTTTCCTGCATGAGTGTATCCAATCTCCATTCCAAAGTGCCAGGTGTCATTCAACTTATAACCAATTTCCGGTGCTAGTGTAAAATTCGTAGCATCAATGTCATCATCATGAGTGATACCAAATGAACCACCCAGATACACTTGTGCTTTTGCCGAGACTGTAAAAGCTACTACACATAATAATAGTAAAATCTTTTTCATCTTTATAAATTTTATTTGTTAGTGATAGAATAAGAGCCCCCTTATTCTTACGTGCTATTTCTTCTTTCTGATATTGATTAAGTCTGAGATAACAATAGACGTTAACATGAGGCAAAAGTATGCCATTTTTTCAATATGGCAAAAGCATATTTCCCTTTTACCGCCTTCTTGAAACGGCTTCATTTGTTGTGATTTACTATTCAGCATGCAATAATCTGAGTTCATGCGTCGTTTCCCTGGCTTGAGTATTTTTTTAAAAGATACATTTTTTTATTCTCTAATTTTGCCGTTGTTTAATTTTGAATATATGAGGATAAAAACATTTTTATGGATGTCCGCAGTACTTTCACTGTTGGTATCCTGCACTGGCAAAAAAGAACAGTCCGGAGCAGGAATTATTGTTAAGACTGAGAAAACCGTCCGATATTCCGATGGAAGTGGGAAAGAATACGCTTTTATCTCCCGCCCCTACCGCACATCGGAGTTGTCATTCCGTGTAGGCGGACCAATAGACAGGTTTGACGTATACGCCGGTAACTATTATCCGCAGGGAAGTATCATTGCAGAGATTGACCCTCGTGATTTCCGCATACGCAAAGAACGGACAGAGGCGGTATACGCCCAAATGAAAACCGAATTCGAAAGAATACAGAAATTGTACGAAAAAAACAATATCTCTGCCAGTCAATATGAAAAGACAAGAGCTGACTACACTACGGCCAAAACCGCTTTTGACATGGCATCAAACGAGCTGGAAGATTCACGGCTCATTGCCCCTTTCAACGGATATGTGGGAGAAGTATACATAGAGAAATTTCAGGATGTAAGGGCTGCTCAACCGGTGTTATCACTGATCGATATTGACCGGCTTCGCATCGAAGTATATGTAACACAGGAAGTTGCAGCTATCGCACCATCGCTTGATTCAGTAGAAGTACGTTTTGACATGTATCCCGGCAGGACTTACAAGGCTTCAGTGGTTGAAGTTTCAAAAGGTACTACCCGCAACAACTTGTCCTACCTGCTGACCGCCCTATTACCCAATCCCGACCGGAAATTATTGGCTGGCATGTCCGGTAAAGTATATATAAATCCATCCGTCAAAGACAATAAGACAGGGGTAGCCATTCCGCAGTATGCACTTTGCCACCGACCGACAGAAGGAGACTTTGTCTGGTTGGTCAATGAAAAGACCTCCGAAGTGAGTATGCAAAAAGTAACGAAAGGCAGCCTGCTTCCCGGCGGGAAAGTGCTCATTGCCGAAGGATTGTCCGGCGATGAGACGATTGCCACAAGCGGCCTCCGCTTTCTTTCGGATGGCATGAAAGTAGAACTGTCCTCTAAAAAGAATTGAACCGTATGAAGTTTGTAAAATATTTCTTGCAGAAAAAATCCGTCACTATCTTGCTGCTTGTATTGATACTGGCCGGCGGACTGTTTTCCTATGTCAAGATGGGAAAGCTGGAAGATGCCCCTTCACCATCAAGCAGGCGTTGGTACTGACCCCTTATCCCGGCGCTTCTTCTTCCGAAGTACAATCTCAGGTAACCGATATTTTGGAAGAAGCCATCCAGTCTATGGGTGAACTTTATTACCTGAAAACGGAAAACCGTGCAGGGCTTTCCAAAATAACGGTCTATGTCAAGAAGGAAATCCGTGCCGACGAGATGCAACAGCTTTGGGACAAGTTGCGCCGTAAAGTAAACGATGTTCAGAGCAAATTACCCGCCGGAGCCGGCCCTTCCATTGTAAACGATGACTTTGGAGATGTACTGGGCGTGTTCTACGGGCTTACCGGTGACAGCTATTCGTTCCGTGAACTGGAAGACGAGGCCAAACTGATAAAGAACGAGTTGCTGAAAGTAAAGGATGTAGCCAAAGTAGAAATCTACGGTGTTCAGCCCCCAACCATTGATGTGACCATCAGTCCGGCAGTCATGGCGCAGAGCGGGATAACGACCGCCGATATCGCCCATGCCTTTGAAGCCCAGAACAAGGTGGTGGATGCCGGTGGTGTAGATGCAGGCAGTGGCCGTATCCGTATCGAATCTACCGGTAACTTCTATTCGCTGGATGACATACGTGAATTGACGATTGTCTCACGTACCGGCGAACACTTCAGACTGGCCGATATTGCCAGCATCGAGGAGAGCTACCAGACCCCGCCGGGCAACATCATGCGCATTAACGGGAGCCCTGCCGTGGGTATTGCCATCTCTACCGTCCCTACCGGTAATGTGGTGGATATGGCTAAGGCAGTACAGGCGACATTGAATAAATTTCGGGAAACGATGCCCGAAGGGTTTACACTGACTTCTATTTACGACCAGGGATATGAGTCGGATGTGGCGAATCAGGGATTTATTCTCAACCTGATTATTTCGGTAGTCACAGTAGTGGCGATTCTACTGTTCTTTATCGGATTCAAAAACGGTATCCTGATCGGCAGCGGACTGGTGTTCTCCATCTTCGCCACGCTGATAGTCATGATGACCTATGGTATCGCCTTGCAACGTATGTCATTGGCTGCCATCATCATAGCCATGGGTATGTTGGTGGACAACGCCATTGTGGTATCCGATTCGGCATTGGTCAATATGGAACGGGGCATGCGTAAGCGTATTGCCATTATGCGTGCCTGCTCATCCACTGCGCTCCCTCTGCTGGCTGCTACGGTCATTGCTATTCTTACCTTCTTGCCAATCTACTACTCCCCGCATATTACCGGTGAGTTGCTTTCATCGCTGGTGATTGTCATCGGTGTTTCTTTGATGTTCAGTTGGGTGTTTGCCCTGACCCAGACCCCTTTCTTTATTCAGGAGTTCGTACGCCGCCCGCGTCCGGAAGAGTTGAAGGCCGGTCTTTTTGACGGTAAGTATTACAATATGTTCCGTAGTTCCCTCCGTTGGGTATTGCGTCATCGTTCCATGACTATTGTTTCATTGGTCGTGATGCTGGTTCTTTCGGCATGGAGTTTCAAGTTCATACCCAAGGTCTTTGTCCCGGCGTTGGAAAAACAGTATTTCACGATGGATATGTGGTTGCCGGAAGGTACCAATATTTACGAGACAGACCGCATTGCGGGTGAGATGGCCGATTATGTGCGTAATCATAAGGAGGTGGAAATGGTTTCCAACTACATCGGCCGCACACCGCCCCGATATTATCTGTCCAATATCGCTTTCGGGCCTCAATCGAATTATGCCCAGTTATTGATCAAGTGCCATTCGTCTGAAGATGCAAGAGCCATGCACGCCTTGTTGCAAGACTCTATCCGTCTGAAGTTCCCCGAACCGCTGATCAAGGTCAACAAGTTCGAACTGAGTCCGTTGACAGAGGCGATGATCGAAGCACGCTTCTTGGGACCGGATGCCGCAGTGTTGGACTCGCTGGTAAATGTAGCAACCGACATCATGCGCCGTAACCCGAAAGCCGCCGATGTGCGCAACGAATGGGGAAACATGACGATGGTAATGCGTCCGGTATATGACCCGGTAAAGGCAGGTGCATTGGGCATTAGTAAAGCTCAGATGATGCAGTCAGTAAAATCCATTAGCGATGGATTGCCCGTAGGCATCTACCGGGATGATGAACGGAAAGTACCCGTACTGCTGAAGTCGGAGAATGCTACCGTAACCGATGCACATTCGTTGGAGAACTTCTCGGTTTGGAACGGCGAGCATTCTGCACCGCTTTCCCAAGTAACCAAAGGGGTAGAAACCGATTGGGAGTGGCCGCAGATACGCACATACAACCGTCAGCTTTCCATGGCCGCCATGTGCGGTGTACAACCGGGACATACGATGGCCGAAGTACACGGAGAGATACGCAAGGAAATTGAAGCCATGAAATTGCCGGAAGGTTATACGTTCTTTTGGGATTCGCAGTTCAAGGATCAGAACGAGGGCTTACAGGCATTGGCCAAATTCTTCCCGCTTGCTTTCCTCATGCTGATAGTGATTCTCGTGGCATTGTTCGGAAACTTCCGGGAACCGGGTATCATCTTGTGCGTACTTCCCTTGTCGCTTATCGGAGTGGCCATCGGTATGCTGCTTACCGGCTTTGATTTCGGTTTCTTCCCGATTGCCGGATGGTTGGGATTGCTGGGTATGATTATCAAGAATGTTATCGTATTGTTGGATGAGATAAATGTGCAGCGTAAAGATGGGGTAGCTCCTTATACGGCAGTCGTAGAAGCTACTGTGTCGCGTACCCGTCCGGTGTTGATGGCGGCTACTACAACAATCTTAGGAATGGTACCGCTTTTGTTCGACATAGCTTTCGGAGGAATGGCAGCAACCATTGTCTTCGGTCTGACTTTTGCCACCCTGCTGACGTTGTTTGTCACACCGGCCTTGTATTCCATCTTCTATAAAGTAAAAGAGTCGTGATTATGTTGAAAAAATATATACTGTTTTCATTTTCATTGTGTGTTTCCTCCGTAGCCGTAGCCCAGCAGAATCCGCTGTTGGAAAAATACAGGTCGATGGCTGTTGAATACAGCCATGACCTAAAGGCTGCGGATAAGAACATCGCTGCCAGTATCGAGTTGGAGAAGGCAGCTCAAAAAGATTTGTATCCCAAACTGTCCGGTAATGCAAATTTCCAGTATACGGGAAATCCATTACAACTGACACTGGATTTGCCATCCATGGAAGCTCCCTCAACCTTTGAGGGAAAAGACCTGAAATATGGCGCCTCCGTATCCTTGTTGCAACCCATATATACAGGAGGACGCTTGTTGGAAACCATACGGATGGCCAAATATCGGCATAATGTAAGCGGATTCCAGGAAGAATATATCCGTTCGGGCATCTATTTACAAACGGATATGCAATACTGGAACACGGTGGCACGTACGGAAATAGTCCGTATATCAAACGATTATCGCAATTCCGTTGCTTCTCTGGCACAGACCATCCGTGAACGGGTAGAAGCCGGCCTGACAGATAAACAAGATTTACTGATGATGGAAGTGAAATTGAATGAAGCGGAATACCAACTCCTACAAGCCAAGAAAAATTTGGAGAACGGTCGTATGGCACTCAATTCGCTTATTGGTGTGGAACTTCAAACGCAGACCGAAGTGGAAGACAGCGTGGCGATGGTGACAATGGACGATGCATCACTCTGGAGCGATAGCAGTTCCGTTCGTCCGGAATGGAAAATAGCAATGGAGCAGATAAAGATAGCCGAAAGTGAAAAGAAGCTGACACTTTCCAAATACAGACCTCAGTTTTATGTAGGGATTGACGGAAGCTATTCATCGCCGGGCTATAATTTCCATACGGACATGGACCCTAATTATGCAGTATATGCCAAGGTTTCCGTACCATTGTTGGAATGGGGAAAACGTCGGAATGAGAAACGGGCCTCCTCATTTAAGGTGGATATGGCCACTGATAATCTGAACAAAGTAACGGACGGTATAAATCTGGAAATTCAGACGGCGCGTAATTCGCTCCGGCAGGCTATGGAGCAAGTGGTACTGACACGTAACTCACTGGATAAAGCACGCGAGAACGAAACAATGGCTTTAGACCGATATGATGAGGGAAAATCATCCGTCACTGAAGTAATCGATGCACAGACTTACCGTCAGATGGCACAGATGAATCATGTACAGGCCAAGGTGTCAGCGCAGAATTATTATTCAGAATTGCTTAAGGCGTTGAACAAATTTTAATTAAATAAAACTTGTGAATCTTTATTCCTATGAAATGGAGTACGCTGACATATGCATTGCTGTTTTCAGGATTGGGATTATTTTCCTACTTCCTGATAGTCAACTATACGGATTTTTCTCCACAAGCGGCTGAATTGCTATATTCATGGGGAGCATTTGTGTTCACTATACTTGCATTCAATTTAGTGGGATATTTTACACTTTGGGTGTCAGGTTGGGTAAATAAGCAATACGTTATTAACGCATCCTGGAAATGGAAGATTGGGATGCTTTATGCAGTAGTAATTTTCCTATTCCTGATGTTGAATTACGGTCTGTTTGTCACTGCAAAAATCTTGGCCAATGCTGAACCGGTATTCAGCTTCTCGCGTAGCGGTTGGAATCTGTTGATAGTCGTATGGTTGGCCGAGATGGTAGTCATAGGATTGCTTCTTTCCAACCGCACTTTGCAGACCAACTGGCTGTTGCGGCAGGAAGCGACCAAATTGCAGATGGAGAACACACAGGCCAAATACATTGCTTTGCAGAATCAGTTGAATCCCCATTTTTTGTTCAACAGTCTGAACACGCTGATTGCCGAAATCAAGTACAATCCGGATAATGCAATGCATTTTACCCGAAATCTTTCATCGGTGTACAGATATGTCCTCCAGTGCCAGGGAAGGAACCTTGTGTCTTTAAAAGAGGAATTGGAGTTTATGCATTCTTACTTGTTTTTGCATAAGGTTCGCCTGGGAAATTGCATTGATTGCGATTGCCGGATTCCTTCCTGGTATATGGACCGGCAAATACCGCCCCTTACCCTGCAATTACTGGTAGAGAATGTAATCAAGCACAATTCCATTTCTTCCAGTAAGCCCATGACTGTCCATATTGCAGTGGATAATGAATATTTGCTGGTCAGCAATACGGTTTCTCCCAAGAAAAAAGAAGATGTTTCTTCCGGAATAGGATTGAAGAACCTGGCAAACCGTTGTCGGCTGATGACAGATAGAGATATATTTGTAGAGAAAGAGAATTCTGTTTTTACTGTTAAAATTCCAATTATACAATGAATAAATTGAATGCGGTTATTATAGAAGATGAGATACCTGCGGCAAGGTTGTTGCACTCAATGGTTTCCGCACTACGTCCCGAATGGAATATCGAGATTATCCCCGGAAATGTTGATGATGCGACAGAATGGTTTACATCTCATAAACATCCGGAGTTGATTTTTCTGGATATACATCTTACAGACGGAGATGCTTTTGACTTTCTTTCTGTTGTCAAACCGAGGTCTGCTGTTATTTTTACCACCGCATACGACCAGTATGCCATACGTGCCTTTTCCGTAAACAGCATAGACTATATACTGAAGCCGGTGGACGAAAAGCGTCTGTCGGATGCAGTCTCCAAATATGAGGGACTACGCGGCCAGCACTGGATACAGTCGGACAATTATATGGAAACATTACTGGATGCCCTGAAACATCCTGAAAAGAAGTACCGTTCCCGCTTTCTTATTTCCGGAGCTGACAAATTCTGGTCTCTGCGGGTAGAGGACATTGCTTATTTCTATTTTGAGGGACGGACTACATTTGCCGTTACTCCTAATGGTAAAGAGCATATATTGGACCTGGCTCTAAACAAGTTGGAGGAGCAGTTGGATCCCAGCCTGTTTTTTCGTGTAAACCGGCAGATGATTCTGAATATTGATGCTATCGACCGGGCAGTTCCGTCTTTCAAGGGGAAGATAAAGGTCATGGTACACCCGTCTTTCAAGTCGGATATCATCATAAGCGAAGGCAAGGCTTCGGCTTTCAAACTGTGGCTCAATTATTAAAAAGGTTGTTTTTATGATAAATGTATGGGGTTGTCTGACGAAAAATATTGCAGGCACCCCCTTTTTATTTACACAGGCGACACATTTTTTTATACTCTCTCATGGAAGTTACATAACTGCAAATCCCGTTTTTGACAGATTTTTTTAAGGCATGTCATGATGTTCACTTTATTTCCCTAACTTCTGAAAACTCCCCTGCCCATTCAAAGCCTTTTTTAGCTACGACAACAGCAATAACTTCATTTATAACGGCAGCAGCGGCAATGGTACCCTGCACTATTCGGGAAGATAACGGGTCTGCACTGTTCAGGATAGAAACTGCGATGCCTGTAAACACAAGAGAGACACCGGAATGGGGCAAAAGCGTGAGTCCCAAATACATTTTCACAGTCTGGGGTGCGCGAGTGATGCTTGCTCCCCAATAAGAACCTAAATATTTTCCTAATGCACGGCTCACAATATAAATAACAGTAAATACTCCTGCCCCCAAAATAGAATGATAATCCAAAGGTGCTCCTAAATTCAAGATCACGATAATCATTGCAATTGCCAGGAAAGGTGTAAAGTCTGTTTTCAGCTGCCATAACTGTTCTTCACTGATCATGTTTGTAAAAGTTGCTGAAAACGCCATACCCAGCAAGAGAAAGTTCAGCAACGGTTCGGATAGCAGGTAATTATTGAATAATAAGCCTACAAACGAAGCGAACATTATGCTCAAAAGCAAGAATAATAACGCAGTCCTACGGTTCATTATCCGTTTGAGAATGATACCGGTCATAATACCGGTAGCGACACCCAACAGTAACGGCAAAAGAACAACCAATGCAATCATATAGACAGGCAGCCTGCCAGCCGAAAGATTCCCTGCTACAAAAGCAGTAGTCGTGAAAAATACAATGCAGCCTACAATATCATCCAATGCAGCCATCGGGAGCAATGTACGGGTTACCGGTCCATCAGTATTAAATTCCTGCACAATCGAAAGTGCAGGAGCCGGGGCGGTAGCAAGGGCAATGCCGCCGAAAATAAAAGCCAGATACATAGGAATCTCCGCTATGTAGAATACAATGCCGAATATAAGTGACACCAGCAGAAAAGTTCCCAAAGACTGGGTAAGCGTCATTACCATAATAGACTTTCCCGATTTTTTCAATCGCTTCCAGACAAGTTCAGTACCTATCATCAGCCCAACCGTACATTCCAGAATGTGTATCGTTACCTGGTACCATTTTGCTTCCATCATGCTTCCATTGATAAGCGACAAAGCATAAGGACCTGCAATCATACCGGTTATCAGCCACCCCAAAATAGACGGCAATTTGAACCTCGACACCAGCTTTCCCGTTATAAAAGCCAATATGACAGTGAATATCAGTTGCAAAACAAGTTGTATCATATTCTTTCAGGCCATCAGTCCGCCAATTTTATTCTTTTAATTATTTGTGCAGTTCGTTTATGCCGTGTATTTTATATACGCTCTTATAACCGGCTGCAAATCCTTCATCAGATTTACCTATATCCTCAACCTGCAATTCTGCGTATATGGAAATTCCGTTCTTGACCCCTCCGGTTATCTTGTCATATTTCTGATAAAGCTCTCCGGTATCATCAATAACCCAATAGGCCTCATCGCTTCCTTCAGGCACGAACACACGTACTTCCGGACCAATTGTCAGTCTGCCTTTCACCGTCAGTATTCTCTTGGCCGGAGTTATGACAGCAGCCGGAATACTTTCACCTGTCTTATCTTTTCTTACTGTATCTTCTCTTGCATACCGGAGGATGAGTTGATTCCGTTTCAATACCAGGCTGTCCCGCGTCAGACTTTCAATCTCCAATGTATCTGAAAATGAAAGTAGCTGATGGTTTCCTATACTCTTGCCTGAAAGGATGAGCGAAGAGCCTTCTTTCCGCCAGGTATCATAACGGAGCGTGGCCATATTGACCAATTCCGCTTTGCCATCCTCTTTAAGTACAAAGCCTTGTTTTAGTTTGGGCAGCCCGGGAACCGGTTGTACCCATTTTCCGACAAGACTCTCACTGTTTCCACATGCCGTCAGCAATATTACGGACGAAAAAATTGTCAATACACTTTCAAAACAATTCATCTTTTTCATTTCATTACTTCTTTGTTAATACTAACACTTGTGCCCCACCTGCTGTGTAAAGGGCTATTTTCTCTTTATCCAATCTTCCATATGTTTTCACATTGCTCAAGGTAGCCAGGGTGCTGTTTCCTGTTTCTGTATCCGGACCGGATGTCCTTTTTGCGTGCTAAATGTAAAACTCTCCAAATGGCTGCATGAGGAGTCTGTTAAGAAATGTTTCTTTACTGATTTACAAAATAATAAATGTTCTAATTTGTACAAGGAACTTGTTTTTCCTTTTTAGTTTCCAAAATACCGGACCCTCTATATCCAATACAAGAACGATAGACTTTGCAGAACGGAAGCAGCTAAAAAGAAACAAGGTTATTCAACAAAATCCTTGTCTCATCCATTCATTTTGGACTTTCAGTTGCCATTTTAGAGGGTTGGAAGAAATAAACTTTATTTTTTGAGGCATTCGCATTATTTTTAAACTCTGAAAAAAGTTGATAAGCCATCAATCCAATTTATAAAACAACATGAATGAGAATACCGAAAAAAGGATTATAGCCTTTACATCTCAGTCTCTGAGGGAATATGGTATCCGTGCAGTACGCATGGATGACATTGCACAAAATATGAGCATGTCAAAACGGACCATTTATCAGACCTATGTCAGCAAAAAAAACCTGATACACACCTGCTTGCAAAACTATCAAAGCAGAATTATAAATATGTTCCAGATTATCAGGTACAATTCTCCTGATGCCGTTACATACTTTTGGGCAGTTGCCAAAGCATATATAGAAAATCTATATAAAGCCAAATGCATCTTTTGGCTTGACATTTCGCAGCATTCCGGATACCAATACATATATAGTTCATACAACCGTCTATGGTCGGACGAGCTGGGAAAAGCCATATTAACCTGCCAAGAGGAAAAATCCGTCATTTCAGATTTGAAAGTAGACGTATTCGTCGAATCTTTCACAACGCTGCTGTACCAAGCCAGGGTAGCTGAATGTACATCGTCAATGCTATATCAGTCAGCATACTTTATGATTAGAGGAATTATGACAGAAACAGGAAACAAACGGTTTGACAATGCTTTTATGATATAAAAATACAACTTAAAATAATGTTGATATGGAAAACTTGAAAATGAAAGTGTTTCATAATGCACTTGTTTTGTATAATACTCTGTGTGAAATAGGAAGAAGTTCCTTTTCCCAATTACAAAAGACTACAGGATTGGGAGACTCCGATCTTTGTTTTGCAATCTGCTCCTTGTTACAAAACAAGACAATCAGTCAAAGTAAGATTAACGGAGTAATATACTATGAAGTCCTTATACTTCATCGGAAATTGTAAATTCAGGTTGTACCGAATTTATGAATTTAAATCTTTGTAATTTCAGGGTAGTTTTTTGAGCTCTTTATTTCAATAAGCTATACCACATTTGCACCTTAATATCGGATTACTTCTTTCTTTTATTTGTTATGCCTATAAAAACAAGTATATACGCTGGTTATTTCAGTTGGAATCCCCTGTAAGAAACATCATTATCTGTAGTGTATTATGTCGTAAAGGAGCATTGTAAATGCAGCTGTATATCAACAAAAACCTCGTTTTGCAATTGCGGGCTCCACGGTTGCCAATTGCGGGCTGTACAGCCCGCAGATGGAAACCGTATGGTTCGCAGTTGGAAAACGAAATTTATCAAGAGCTATGATGACATAATATAAGGTGCAACGCAAGAAAAAGAACAAGGAGAAAGTATATTTTCCTTGTGCATTTTGGGGTGAAATGTAAGGGGGTTGGGGTACTTTTTTCCCTTAATATGGGCAAAATGCCGCACAATGTGACGAGGTGTGTATTATGGGTCAAAGTATCAGATAATTAAATAGTTGCAGGAGATTAAATACTGAAAAAGCGGACATTTTAGTGATGACCGATAGTTTCTCGTCACCGGTCGTCACACTTCTCGTCACCTCTGTATCGCCCTCTGGTAAAGGGATACGGGCAATAGGTGACGAGTGACGACCAAAAAACAGTTTTCTTTATTTCAATATCAGTTCATAACCTGCTACATCCAGCCATTCTCCGGACTGCATTCCTACCACCTTTCCTGAAGTGGGAAACCTATGCGAAGCCGGGGACGCCTGTTATTAAACCGATACCCTATACCCAGCATCAGATAGTTGGGTTCGTGGAAATCCTTCAGGTTGTAGCCAACATGCAGGAATGTGTCGCGGGTCATATCTATTTTAAGCGCCAGGATTTGGTAGAATGATTGCAAGTCGCCCCCGCCATGCAGGATATTGGCTCCGAAACCTATGCCGATGGTAAAGTAGGGCATTACCCATTCTCCTCGTGCCGAGACACCCAGAGAGAGTTGTTTGCGAAGCGGGGGAGTGCCGAATGCCTCTTCCTCGCTGGCACCGTCGAGCTGGGTAGCGTAATCCTTTGTATAAATGTTGGCGCTGGCATCATAGACACCGTCCAGGGATACTCCTGCACGGAATTTATATCCGAAGTTATACATCGGAGCGAAACAGAACCCGGCTACGCCGTATTTGCCGGGAGCGGGGACTTGTCCGTCGGGAACGTCTACGGCTTTCCGTCTCCACGAACCGAACAGCATAAGGTCATAGCTGACATGCCGGGGAAATGCCGGAACCGGAATTTGCTGCAACGGTTGCAAGGTTTTGTCGATGTCCCGGTTGAAATTATATGCCACTCCGATTTTAAAATCTATCGTGTTCAGTCCGGTGTTGGGGTATCGGGTATTGCCGTTAGAGAAATGTACTGCCGTTGCGCCGATATTGAGGTCGAACTGCGGGGAAAGTATCCAGCTCAGGTGAATGCCTGCGCTGAGATAGGCGTTTACTTTGCTTCCCATTACAGTATTGTTGGGATTGCTGAGATAGTCATACGGCTTCCAGCCGAAAGATGCGCCGAACCCCCATTCGTAGTTAAGCGACAAGCGGGGAGTGATTCCGGCGATGCGGGCGCCTTGGAAGGCGTAGAGGGCAACGGGAGTTCCCATTTCCCTGCGGTTGCCGAAATCGAAATAGCCCAATCCTATTCCCTGATAGGAACTTCCGTATACCCGGTCGGCGGCAGTACCCGGTGGCAGCCGGAATGAGTACTTCAAGTGGGCGGAGCAAGCGGACCTCATTATTTTGCGCATATCGTTTTCACCCCGCAGAAAGGAGCTGGTGGGGAAAATATATCCCGCCCGGCCTTCAATGCCGAGACGGTGGATATAAGCATCTTGTGCGCATATATTATCGGACAGAAACAGTATAATCATTAAAAGAAGCATATCTCTTCCGGTCCGCATTCTACTATTCATGATGTCATGGCGTTCTCTGAATCTTGTGCAAATATAGTCCTTTTATCCTTTTATTTGCATGAAAAGCTTATATTTGCAGGGTTAATAATTCATCATCTATGTTATTCAAGAAATTTATGACTGCAATCTTTGCAATCTCTGCGCTTGCGGGGCAGGCGCAGGAGAAACAGTTTGACATCATTCCCGAACCGGTGGAGATAACCGCTGCCGGAGAGGGTACGGTCTTGATTGAAAGAGACATGCTTGTCCGCGTGTCCGATTCTTCCCTAATCGCACCGGCTGATTTTCTTGCCGGTTATACAAACCGTTATTTAGGTATTCCCCTGCAGGTTGATGTGCCGAAGAAAGGCAAAAAGCGCACGGCAGCCAATGCGGTAAACAGTATCGTGCTGGTCAATCGGAACAACGGTGAAATTTCCGGCGGCTATCGGTTGGAAGTTATTCCCGGTACAGGTATCCGCATCGAGGGGAATGATGCGGCAGGCGTATTCTATGGAGTGCAGACCTTGATTCAGATGCTGCCTGCCCGTGCCGGAGTATTGCCGGTTCTTGCGGCGGTAAAGGTTGTGGATTATCCCCGCTTTGCCTATCGGGGGATGCACTTGGATGTGGTACGCCATTTCTTCCCGGTAGAGTTTATCAAGAAATATATAGATTATCTTGCCTTGCACAAGCTGAATTATTTTCATTGGCATCTTACGGATGACCAGGGCTGGCGTGTGGAGATGAAGTGCCGGCCCGAACTGACGGCAAAAGGTTCTGTGCGCGAGGGGGAAATAGAGGGACTGTATCCGGGAAAGTACCGGCCGCTTCCTTATGGCGGTTACTACACCCACGAGGATGTCCGCGAAGTTGTGCAGTATGCTGCCGAGCGGTACGTCACCGTCATACCGGAGATTGACATTCCCGGACATTGCATGGCTGTGCTTGCCACTTATCCCCAATTCAGCACTACGCCGGATGAGCCGAAAAAGTGTGCGCTTACTTGGGGAATCTTCAATAAGTTCAATAATGTATTGGCTCCGAAACCGGAAGTCTTCGACTTTCTGAAAGACGTGTTCTCGGAATTGTGCGATTTGTTTCCCGGACAATATATCCATGTAGGCGGTGACGAATGTGCCAAGCGCTGGTGGCAGGAATCCGGGGAAACGCAGCAGTTCATGCGCGAACATGGCTTGGCTGACGAGAAAGCCTTGCAAAGCTATTTTATTCATTATGTACAGGGTGTGGTCAATGCCAAAGGAAAAACGCTTGTCGGCTGGGACGAAATATTGGAAGGCGGCATATCCGAGGATTGCATTGTCATGAACTGGCGCCGTCCGGACTATGGCGTGAAAGCGCTGAAAACCGGACACCGTACCATATTTGCCTGCTCGTCGTGGTCGTATTTCAATACGAAAGAAAGCCGTACACAATCCGAGATAGGACCGAAAGGACCTTTGTCACTGGAAAAAGTGTATGAGTACCGGATTGTTCCTGATTCGCTGACTTCCCGACAGACTGAACTTATCTGGGGGGCTCAAGGATGCTTATGGACAGAGTATATCCCTACTATATGGAAAGCGGAGTTCTCACTCTTCCCCCGCATAGCGGCATTGGCCGAGAATGTGTGGTCGCCGGCAGAGAAGAAAAGCTGGGACAATTTTTCGCGTAAGGTAGAAACGCAGTGTGAAAGGTACGAATTGTGGGGAGCACGCTATTCGGATGCCTTTTTCCGCTTGCAGGATATAGTACGGAAACGGTAGGCTTCATTCCGAAATATGGTTGTCAAACTGAGCCAGGATTTCCAATTTAGATAAATAGAGATATTCAGTAAATGTCCCTAACAAACAAGATGGCATATGAAGATGATAGAGCATAACTACTTCATATGCCATTCTTATTGTCATTTTTCCGTGCTTTCTCACATAACTCTATCCGCAGGGACATGACGTTCCGGAAGAAGTCTGATGACCTCTTCTGATTCTGTGAGTAACATCATATCATGCTGCTTTAGCTGTTTTGTTCTGATTTTTTCTATCATCAGTATGGCATTTGCCGTATGTATTCCAAAGAAAATCCACAGTATTTCCGTCTTCCTGTTTCTGGCCTTTATCCTTGAGAGCGAGTAATGTTGCTTCTGAATGCCGAAGCTTCCTTCAAGCCGGGTGGCCCTTTCTTTTGAGAGTTCGCTTCTAAGCACCTTCCTCAAAGGCTCATCTTTGGCCGCCCTTCCCTTACGCACAAAGGATGTGGATATCCCATATTTTGTACAGAACTTTTTGTTGGCATTATTGGCGTATATGGAATCTGCGGCCACACATCTTACCCTCACATTCATGAGTTTCTGCTGCATACGGATACAATCCTTAAGCCGTATACCCTCATTGAAGGCCTTGAAGGAGATATGTTCGATAAACAATATGCCGTCTATCTGTATGTTGCCAGCCTTTGCTCCGAATTCAACAGATTTGGTTTCCTTGCCTCTGACGATGGGACGTACATAATGACGGTCAATGATGACGATACGTTCACTAATCTTCTTCCCTTCAAACATTTCTTTTTCCTGTACAAGCACCTTTCTGATGATGGAAAGACGCTTCTGGTAATCCTGTGTATACCGGAGTAAGGTTCCGTACTCCTTATGGATTTCATCCCGCTGTATGAGGAGTTTTTCAAGAAGCTTGATCATACGGCGCTTGAGCATCCTTGTTCTTGAAGCTCTCCTCTTTCTTTTCTTGCAGTAGGACAGATAGGACGCTGACACATTCTTGTATTTGTTACGGGGACGCCTTATGCCCAGCACCCTGCAATGCCGGCATATATGCCTGTAGAGCCATTCGAGGCTTTCCCAGAGGAGCTTCATGTCCGTAGGAAAACGCATGTGGCTCTCATAGCAGGTGGCATCGGTCATGCAGACGTGAAGGTTATCAAGATAAGGTTTCCAGTGTGAAGCCAGGATCTCCTGGAAAGAATCAATGTCAAGGCGGGATGCTATCTCATTACGGATAGCACTGACTATCTTGAAGTTGGTTATGGGAAGGGACGGGGGGGATCATAATTCCACAGAAAATCTGGTAGTGTATGTTCCCGTTCAGATGTTCCACCAGTTGCCTGTCGGAGAATCCGGTATATGCCTTCAGGACCATAAGGGCGATCTTTGCGGAAGGACTGAATATGTTCCTGCGTCCCAGGCGCCGGTCCGACAGACCTGCGGCTTTTGCCATACATTCAAACGGAAAGATCGAATGAAGCTTGCCAAACTCACTCTCATTAAAACTCGTGCGGTATTTTTCCAGAATATCAAATTCTGTAAAACCCAAAGTAGGGTGAATTTCTGAAATATTTTGTATCTTCTCCATATCTTATTAGTTTGGATATTTCCCCCGTTTTGGCCGTCAAACCTTGTTTTCGGGGGAATATCTAAAGATACAAAAAAGCCAACTTATTCGCAATAATTTGTGTATGAATTAGTTGGCTAATTTCGTAATATTTAATGAATGTCCCTATGGAATTTGCCCTTAAAATGGTATATGCAGATGATAGGGCCTAATCACTCCATATACCATCTTTTCAGTTCTATTTACTCAAATCACAATCTCTTCTCCGAAATCTTAGTTGCTGAAAAACTATTTGTATTCTCCGATCTTAGCTATACGTTTCGGAATCTCCACATTATCCATCTTGCCCATGAACAACTTAGAGCCTGTACCAATTGCGAATACCGGTACATATCCGGCAGTATGCCCACCGCTTGTCCAACTAACCATGGCAATCTGATTTATCACTTTCTTGGCAGCAACGGCCAAAGGTTCAGTCTTTGCATAGAGGCTTTCCTCAAGTACTACATGCTTGTTTACGAATGATTCTTCGTACGCATCACGTAGTATCTTCTCTTGTTCCCAACTCACCGGTAACTCTTTCCAAAAGCCCATCTTTTCTGCTAGAAATTCCTTCATTTCTGGCCAGTTGATAACCTTACGCATCTTACGTAAGTCTGTGATGAAACGTGAAAGGATATCTTGAGACTGCCCCTGCTTGGCAAGGGCTTTCAATTGAAGTTCGTATTTACCAATGCCCAGCCCCAGACCACCAGTTTCATGGTCGGCAGTTACCACAATCAGCGTTTCTTTGGGATGCTTCTTATAGAATTCATAAGCCACCTTGATTGCATTATCCATATCGGCCACTTCCTCAAAGGTAGTAGCGGTATCGTTTCCGTGGCAAGCCCGGTCAATCTTTCCGCCTTCAACCATCAGGAAAAAACCCTTATTACTGTCTTTGGTCAAGAAAGAAATGGCGCTTTTGGTAATTTCGACTAGCGTTAGGTCACCTTCCTGACGGTCGATGGCATAAGGCAAGCAAGAAGGCTCTGCACCTTCTTGCTGAATAAGGATCATCTTGTTCGCCTGGGCAAACTTCGATTTGTATTCGTCAAGGCCCCTTGCAATGGTATAACCAGCTTTTTCAAAGATAGGGAAGATGCTCGGAGCTTCTTTCTTGTTGAAAGTGGTAGTCGGTTTCAAGAAACCGCTGCCCGCATAGAAGTCGAAATCAGCCCTTGGCAGGTCGAGGGCTATTTCGTAATACATACTACGATTCGGTTGGTGGGCATAGAATGCAGCAGGAGTAGCGTGGTCTACGCTGACGTTAGTAGCTATTCCAACTTTCTTACCGGACTTCTTGGCCCTCTCTGCCACACTCTGGAGAACACTCTTCTTGTCATCCATACCGATAGCACCGTTGTAAGTTTTTACACCGGTAGCTAAAGCTGTTCCGGCAGCAGAAGAGTCGGTTACCGAGTTAGTAGCAGAGAAAGTAGTCGCTATGCTTGCAACAGGGAAAGAAGTGAACAGCAAAGGTCTTACACCGATGCACCTTTCTTGTTCGGCCAGATACATCTCCGTACCATTCACCTGGTTCAGCCCCATTCCATCACCGATGAAATAGAATATATACTTTGCCCGCTGTGCATACGATGTACCTGCCAACAATATAAAGAACAATATATACATTAATTGCTTCATAAACTATTCTATTTAAAATTATATAGATTAAATTGTTATATAGCTCATTTTGTGGCTGACTCTAAAATTGTATAACCCATAAACAATAAGAATTACCATATCTTCGAAACCGAATTTATGACATCTAAATCGTTCTTTGACAATACGACGTTTTTTCATACCACCCACCGATAGTATGTCCTACTTTAATTCTAATTCTGAAAATCCTCTTGTTCTCTTATTTTTCATCAGGGGTAAGTTGCTTTCCTTTAGGTTTCTTTTTGGGTATACATACTTCAACACAATCAGGTCCGTGTCCGATGAAACCGGTATCCTGCCCAGTCAGATTCCCTTAGGAAGCAAAAGCGACTCTTTATCACATATTTTTTATCATGAACATGGCCTTCATATGTAGAACTTAACTTATATCAGTACAAATCATACCTTTATTTCATAAATTCTATTTCATTTAGAGTTATATCAATAACCGGATGAATCATGGATTCCATAACCTTATATCCCATCAAAGTTGGGTGTACCCCATCATCTGCATAATCAGATTTCATCCCATTATCTATTTTTTCAACCATCCGGGAATAATAATCTACAAATGGGATATGATGAGATTCTGCGTAATGTTTCAAGCGTCTATTAAACCGTTGTATCACTAGTGTCCCGTTAAAACGAGACGATTTAAATATAAGTTATTAAAATAGAATGATTTAGACTCGATATTTCATGTACACGATTTGAATTGACTAACTTTGCAGTCTTTATCAAAGAAGCGTGTTACATGAATTTCGGAAAGATCGTATTCGCACAGATTATGCAGTTCATACCTCGTAGGGAATTCAATGATATTGTTGCCAAGTACAGAGGCAATTACAGGGTGAGAAACCTCACCTGTTATGACCAGTTGCTGGTTATGTGCCTGGCTCAATATGCTGATAAGAATAGTCTGCGCGATATAGAGGCAAGCCTGAATGCGTTGGCTGTTACACATAAGCTCTATCACTGCGGTATTAGCT